>MDTD01140769.1_pt1 | contig 24562 bp, 16 predicted proteins | sample 811221 | NCBI WGS metagenome assembly MDTD01 (sample SAMN05326646, study PRJNA326480) | marine metagenome | isolation source: seawater | place: Pacific Ocean: South West | collected 2011 | reverse complement strand
CCTAGGGATAAATTCGAGACTACAGTGGAGATTTGCACCTCTATCAGATTTTTATTTAGTTTATAATGATAACTACATTGCGTCAAATATTTTTGCTCCAAAATTAAGAAGCCTTACCTTTAAATTAAGTTACTGGTTTAATTTATAAAAATTTATATATCACAGTAGTTTTAGAAAAAAAATCAAAAGTGCAAAAATATTTTTGCACAAGAAAAAGGCAACCAACCACCACATATACAAATGGAAAAATTATTTTATATGGAATAGACAACGAATTGTCATTGAGTAAAACTAAGTAACTAGTGATGAGATTTATCAACTAATTTCCCTTCAAGAGACAGCTAAGTACTTTTCGTTTACTTTTTCCCAATTGATAACATTAAAAAAGGCATTTATATAATCAGGTCTTCTATTTTGATAGTTCAAATAATAAGCATGTTCCCAAACATCAATACCTAATATTGGAGATCCTCCACAACCAATTCCAGGCATAATAGGAACATCTTGATTTGCAGTTGAGCATATTTCCAATTTACCATTTTCAAGGACACACAACCATGCCCATCCAGATCCAAATCTAGTTGCGGCAGCTTTAGAAAATAAATTTTTGAAATTTTCAAATGACTCAAAATTATTATTAATAGAATTTATAAGATCTCCTGATGGAGTTCCTCCACAATTTGGGCCTATTATTTCCCAAAATAAACAGTGATTAAAAAATCCCCCGCTATTGTTTCTCAATGCAGAATTACTCATATCAAGATTTTCAAGAATTTGATTTATTGAATAATTCTCCATTTCAGTTCCTTGAATTGCATTATTTAGATTAGAGGTATACCCAGCATGATGTTTGCTATAGTGAATTTCCATTGTTTTTGAGTCAATATAAGGTTCTAACGCATCGTAAGAATAATTTAAATCAGGTAGTTTAAAAGCCATAGTTATAAAATTTTGTTTAAGTAAAAATAAAATTTTTAAATTCATTATAAAGCAAAACAAAACGATTAATTTTAATAATAAATTTAATCTTGAGTAGTTCTTCTTTTAAAATCATTAATGCTTCTGCAGGTTCTGGAAAAACAACCTCATTAGTTTACCATTTTTTGTTACGCCTATTTCTTGAATCTGATGATATTGGATATAGAAACATGTTGGCATTAACCTTTACAAACAAAGCAGTAAATGAAATGAAAAAAAGAATTTTAGAAGGGTTATATAATCTTGGAAACAAAGATCAATCAGATCAAACAAAAAGATTGGAAAAAAATCTTTTAGATAATCTAAGCATAAATTCAAATGAATTAAGAGATCGTTCCCAGAGAATTTTGAAAAATATTTTACACGAATATGCAGCATTTGAAGTGATAACTCTAGACAGTTTTACAAATAAGATCATCAGAAATTTTTCTAGGGAGTTAAATTTACCTTCATCTTATGATCTTATAATTGAAAGTAAACAGACTTTTGAGGATATTACTAATAGGATACTTGAAAAAGTTGGAATAGATAAAAGTTTAACTAAGCTTTTAGTTTCTTTTAGTCTTTCTAAAGTTGAAAACCTTAAAAGTTGGGATATAGCTTTTGACATTAATGAATTTTCAAAAATTTTACTAAATGAGAATAATAGAGTGGCTATTTCAGATTTAAGAGGAAAAGATTTGGAAAAATTTTTAAAGACCAAGAAAAATTTTCATAGAAAAAGAAAGTTAATCAAAGAAAAAATATCTAAAACAGCAAAAGAAGTTTTAAAAATATTTGCTGAAGGAAATCTTGAAAAAGAAAATTTCATAAGAGGGACTATTTATAATTATTTTAAGGAGTATTCTAATATTAATTTAAATAAAAACATTCAAAATACTTTTGAATTTGATAATAGACTTTTAAAATTTTTTGAAAATGGTGATAAATTATATCCTCAATCCACTCCGATTGAAAAGAAAGATTTCATTGATAATATTGAATCATTTTTAAGGGAAAAATATATGGAATTGCGAATTAACGTTGGACAGGTTTCTCTTTTAGAAAATTTATTGAGTCAATGGACAACTATTTCCCTTTTGGGAAAAATTGAATATGAGCTAGAAGATATTCAAAATGAAAAAGGAGAAATATTGCTTGAAAGATTTAATGAAATTATTGATAAGGTTATTTTAGAACAACCAGTTATTCCTTTTATATACGAAAAATTGGGAGTCAAGTATAGGCACTATTTTATTGATGAATTTCAAGACACTTCTAAATTACAATGGAGTAATTTAATTCCATTAGTATCTCATTCTTTAGAGGGTTTAGATGATAAGCAAAGAAAAGGTTCATTAATACTTGTTGGAGATCCCAAACAAGCTATTTATGGTTGGAGGGGAGGAGATAATATCCAATTTTTAAAATTATTAGATAATCAGTCAAATTTTCAGGTAGAGTCTGAAATTTTTACCCCTAGAACAAATCACAGAAGTTTAAATTGTATAGTTGATTTCAACGATGATTTTTTCAAATTTATTAATCATAAGATCAACACTATTAAATCAAATAAAACATTCAACTTCACTCAAGAGAGTAAAAAAAATGGAGGATATGTAGAAATAAAAGTCGTTGATAAATTAAAAAATAAAGAACAGAGAAATATCTCATTTGTTAATCAAGCGATTAAAACATTAATTCAAATAAAGAATTCAGGTTTTAATTGGGGAGAAATAGCAATATTAACCAGAACTAGAAAAGAAGTTGTTTCAATCGCTAATGCTTTGAGTAAGGAAAATATACCTTTTGTGTCTTCAGAATCATTATCCGTTTCTGAATCAAAATCAGTTAATTTTTTAATTACACTTATCCGGTCAATTATAGATCCAAGTGATATGTTTCAACGCAAAGAAGTTTTGGAGTTTTTGTGGCAAATTAATTTTGAGAAAGAAGATTACCAGGATTTAATGTTTGAAAATTTAGATAATGAGCAAAGCCAAAGTACTTTTTTTAAAGAAATCAACAAAAAATTTGGATATTCTTTCAATCCAGAAATTTTCAGTAGAGTTTCTTTATACGAGGCAATTGAATATGCAATAAAATCATTTAGGTTGAAGAGTGAAATAGACGCGTATTTAATTGCTTTTTTAGATGATGTTTTTGAATTTTCAACTAACCAAAATCAAAATTTAGCTGCTTATATATCCTATTGGGAAGAAAGAGGATCAGAAATAATAATTCCCATGCCTGAGGGGAAGAATTGCGTAATTATAAATACTATTCATAAATCAAAGGGACTTGAATTTTCTAATGTGATTTTACCTTTTTTGGAGGATCCATTAATCTCTTTAAAGAACTATCATAAGGTTTGGTACCCTATTAATAATGGTTCAGACAGTAATTTTAAATGGGGTTGGGTTAATTTTTCTGAAAGATTGAAACTATTGGGAGATAAGGGGAATAATTTTTACGAAGATAAAATTTTAAAGAGTCAATTAGAGTCTTTAAATGTTTTGTATGTTTCGCTTACAAGAGCTATCAACAATTTATTTTTAATCTGCCCAAAGGAAATTGATATAAATGACCCATTAAAAAGTTATTCAACTCTGATAAATCAGTTTTTAATTGAAGAAAACAAAACCCCAGAAGATGACAATTCTTATGTTTGGGGCAAGTTTTCTAAACCCAGTCAAAGAAAATATGAAGAAAAAAATAGTATTGAAAAAATTCCCTTTGAAATTTCAACTAATTGGAATGAAAAACTTCACAAAAAAAATCTTTCAAAAGATTTAAATCCTCAATCCATTAAATCAGATAAGGGGATTGTAATTCATGAGCTTCTTAGCAGCTTAAAATATGATAATGATCTTAATCAAATCATAGACTTTGGAATTGAAAGAAATAAAATTAAAATTCAGGAAAAAATATATTATCATGAATTAATAACTAAAATAATTAAACATCCTAAGTTAAAGGATTATTATAGTCAATCTTGTTATGTTCTTAACGAACAGGACATTTTAATTCCCAAAAAATCTTTTGTTCGTCCAGACAGAATAGTTAAAACTTCAAAAGGATGGGTAATAATAGATTACAAAACAGGTACTTATAAACTTGATCATGAAACTCAGCTTTTTGTTTATGAAAAAGTCTTGAATGAAATGGGATTGATTGTTTACAGAAAGTATCTTGTTTATATCGGAGAAAATATTGAAGTAAGATCTATAAAACTTAAGTCTTAAATTTTGAAAACTTTTTTAGACGAAATATCAAAAAAAATTATCTCTTTAAATTATCAATTTGAAGACATAAAAATTGTTGTTCCAAACAAAAGAGCAATATCATTTTTTAAAAAATCTCTATCAAATAATCTGTCAAAACCTCAATTTTCTCCCGAAATAATAAGTATTGAAAAATTCATGGAAGAAATGTCAGGGCTAAAAAAAATTCAGAGAATAGATCTCTTGTTTCATCTGTATGAAATTTGCAAGACAGATAATATTGGTGAGTTTAATGAATTTTTGAGATGGGCAAATACAGCATTGGATGATTTTGATGAAATAGATTTTCATTTATTAAACGCAGATGATTTTTTTGAATATGAAAGTTCTTTAGCAAGAATTGAAGAGTGGGCTAAAGGAAATTCATCGAACGATTTAATGAAAAATCATTCTAGTTTTTTTAATTCTCTTAAAATATATTATGAAAAACTTTATAAAAATTTGATGCATGAAAATAAGGGGAGTCTTGGAATGATTTTTAGAGAAGCTGTTGGGAATCTGGAAATATATCTTCAGAACACAAATAAGTTCCATTTTTTTGTTGGTTTTAATGCTCTTAATAAATGTGAAAGTCAAATTTTCCAAGAATTTTTATCATTAAGAAAAGGAGAAATAATATGGGATATTGATAAATTTTTATATGAAGATGAATCGAATTCGGCGGGAAAATTTATTAGAAAATATTTTAATGAATGGAATTATTTGAGACAAAAAAAAGAATCATTTGCTGAGAAAAACTTTGAATTAAAGAAAAAGATATCTCTTGTCGGAGTGCCAAAAAACATTGGTCAATCTAAATATGCTGCTGAAATTTCTGAAAATATTTATAAAAAATCAAAGAGAGAAAAGACTGTAATTGTTTTGGGAAAAGAAGCATTATTAACTCCACTATTATCAGGATTTTCAAATAATGAAATAAAGTGGAATGTAACGATGGGATATCCAATTTCTCAAACTTCTTCTTCAGATTTTTTTGACTTATTTTTTAAAATGCATATAAATGTTTCTTCAAATGGATTTTATTATAAAAATATTCATGAGATTATAACTAATAGTTGGGTTAAGGAAATGTTTCAATTCAATAAAATAAATATCGTATCTGACATGGAAAAATTGGAAAAGACTAATCAGATATTAGTTGATTCTTCATTTTTTTTCGATCAAAATAGTCAAAACAACCTGAAGAAACTTTTTTTTAAAAAATTTAAAGATTCAAAAGATTTTATAAACCGACTCTTAAATATATCTGATTTTTTTATTTCTTTTTTTAGATCAATTGATCTTGAAAAAATCTTTTTAGAGCTGAATCATTTTAAAAGAATTAAGGAAATTTTTTTGCAAATATTAGATAAAAACAAAATAGATTTAATTGGCAATGATATTAATTCACTATATAAAACATTCAAATTTTTGATTGGATCGGAGAAAGTAAACTTTTCAACTGATTCATCTGAAGGAATCCAAATCATGGGGCTTTTAGAAACAAGACTTTTAGATTTTGAGAATGTAATTATAACAAATGTTAATGAAGGAGTTTTACCCCCTGGAAAGAAAAATCATTCATTTATTTCATTTGAATCCAGGAAAAAATTTGAGATGTTTACTTTTCTTGATAAAGATGCAATATATACCTATCACTTTTATAGATTGATTCAAAGAGCAAAAAATATATTTCTTATATATAATACTAAAAGTGAAGGGCTTAACTCTGGCGAAAAAAGTAGGTTTATATATCAGTTTAAATTTAATAATCTTAAAAATCATGATTTAAAAGAAATAAATTTAGGATATGATTTTCAGAAACAATATTCTAAAATTGACTTGATTAAAAAGACAGAACAAGTAGAGAAAAGATTAGCAGAAATTTCTTCTAAAGGGTTCTCTCCTTCTTCCTTAATTGATTACTTAACAGATCCAATCGAATTTTATTACAAACGAATATTAAAAATCGGAGAAACTGAAAAAATTGAATCTACATTAAGTTATACAGGCAGGGGTAAAATTGTCCATAAGGTTTTGGAGGATTTGTATGAGCCTTATTTGAATAAAACTTTAAGATTAGAAAATTTTAATTCAATGGAAAAACGCATTGAGGGCTTAATAAATGAAAAGTTTAAAAAGATATATGGCAATAGTTATAAAAAAACAGGTTCAAACTACATAATCCATGAGGTTTTAAAAAAGAATATTAAAGATTTTATTTTAAAAGAAAAAAATCTTGTTAAAGATGGCAGAACAATAGAGATAATGTATTTAGAGGAGGATTTAGAAAAAAATATTTCGATTCCTAGCCTTCCATTCGAAGTAAAATTTCGAGGCCAACCTGATCGAATTGATAAATTAGATGGAGTAACTAGGATAATTGATTATAAAACAGGTAGAATATTACCTTCTAATTTAAAACTCTCTAAAATTGAAAATTTATTTTCTGACTCTAAATTTATTTCATCATTTCAACTATTAAGCTACTTTTATTTATATTCAAACCATTTAGAAAATAATGATTCGGTTCAAGCAGGTATAATTTCATTTAAAAATCTAGATCAATACTTTATGCCACTTTCACTTTCAAGCTCTCAAAAAAATAATTTTATTGATACCTCTACTTTATCATTATTCGAAAAGTCTCTAATTGGTCTTATTATAGAAATTTTTAATACTAAAATACCCTTCAGGCATATGGAATAATATTTATTATATTTAGATACGATTTAATTCAATTATGAACAAAAAGAAAAAAGGAGTTAAGAAACAATTCATGCCTCCTGAAGAAAAAGGAATTGAAAAAGAAAAACTAAATTGGTTTTTAAGAATCATTACTCTTGGAGATAGATTTTCTTATCAAGATTTTTTTGATAGATTAAAAAAGGGCATTGTTGATTTTCTAATTGTCTTTTTTGGTGTATTAGTATCTTTTGGGGTTGAACAAAAAGGACAGTCTTTTGATGATAGAGGTAGAAATATAGACAATCTTATAAACTTAAGAAATGAAATGATTAGTATGAAAGAATATACTCAAATATACATTGAACAAAATTTATGGGTTACTGACATGTATCGAAGATTGTATAATCAGTGGGAGATTGATAATGACAGTATTTTTCTTTTACATGATGAAGAGGTTACCGAGGATGGAGGATACTATTCCCCATTAACTTATTATCCAAATTTAGATCCATTTAATCCTCCCCGAGTTGTTTATGAGGCAATTAAACTTGATGGGACCTTTAGATTTTTAGGACCTTACATCGGCAGAATAATCAATGAGACTTATGATGGAACAGATCTTAAATATTTGATGATAAATACCGATAGGGAAGAAAGAATTTTTGTCAATCAATTTAACGATAGGTTATCATATAGATGGGTGTATGACATAGAAGATGATATCAATTTATACAATAACTATTGGTGGATAAAAAATAGAAAATACATTCAAAAGGATAGATTTTTAAGATATAACCTCTACAACAGAATTGAATTATGGGAACAAATAGCAGATCAATTGTCTGATTATGATCAATTTTTGGAAAGAAATATTAAAATAATTGATTCTGTTGTTAATCTTAAAGAATCAGAAATAACCCTAGTTTATTGGTGTCTATTTAATTGTGGAGAAGAGTTTAATTGATTTTTAAGGATTTATCTGTTTATTTATTAACTCTGCACATAATTTTCCAGAAATAAGAGCGGGAGGAACACCTGGTCCAGGAACAGTTAACTGTCCTGAAAAATACAGATTTTTTACTTTTTTACTTTTTAGTTTTGGTCTTAGAAAAGCAGTTTGCATTAGTGTATTGGCAAGTCCATATGCATTTCCTTTAAAAGAATTATAATCAGCAACAAAGTCATTTATACAGTATGACTTATGGAATAAAATATCATTTTTCAAAGATTGTTCGGTTAATTTTTCAATTCTTTTAATAATTAATTTAAAGTATGATTTTCTTATTTCCTTTGTGTCCTCTATTCCAGGAGCAATAGGAACAAGAACAGTACAAGCTTCTTTATCTTTTGGCGCCATAGATTCATCAGTAATTGAAGGAAAATTAGTATATATTAATGGATCAACTGGCCAAGAAGGATCATCATAAATACTTTTAGCGTGAACATCAAAATCTGTATCAAAAAAAAGAGTGTGGTGGGAGACATTTTTAATTTTCTTGTTAAATCCAATAAAAAATAAAAGTGCAGATGGAGCAAAAACTTTTTTGTTCCAGTATGATTCGCTATAAACTCTATCTTTAAACTCTAAAAGTGACTCAGAGTGAGCATAGTCTGCGCCACTTAGGACAATATCTGAGAAAAAATCTTTTTCATTTACTCTAACGCCTAAGGCCTTATTTTCTTTTGTTAATATTTTTTGAACTTCACTATTTAAATGAAATTTAACCCCTAATTCTTTTGCTAATCTCTCAATTCCCTCAACAACACTATACATACCTTTTTTAGGATGCCAAGTACCCAAACCAAAATCAGCATAACTCATGAAATTATAAAATGCTGGTGTAGCAGATGGCTTCGCGCCAAGAAACAAAACAGGGAACTGAAGAATTTGTCTCAAATTAGGATTTTTGAATTTTTTAACTACTTCTTTTTTAATACTGGTGAAAAAGAATTTAACCTTTTTTATGGTGTTAACTGTAATCAATTCAAAAAAGGAGTTACCATACATTTTATATACCACGTCACCAATTGCTATTTTATAATTTGTTTTTGCTTCGGACATGAATGTCTTTAATTTTCTCTTACTTCCTTTTTCTATCGCTTCAAATTGATCGCATCTCTTTTCAAAAGAATCTTCAAGTTTAATTGATTTTTTTTTACCAAAATATACTTCATAGCTTGGATCTAATCTTTCTAGAGAATAGAAATCTTCAGGTGTTTTGGAAAAATCTGAAAAAAATTTTTCGAAAATATCTGGCATCCAATACCATGTTGGCCCAATATCAAATGTAAATCCTTTTAGTTTTAATCTTGCTGCTCTACCTCCAACCATTGAATTTTTTTCAAAAACGTGAACTTCAAAACCAAATTTTGACAAATAACATGCAGCAGCTAGCGCAGAGAATCCAGAGCCAATTATTGAAACCTTTTTTTTCACTGGGAACAAATATAACTTAATAATGTTTTAATTTTTTATGTATTAAAAAATCTAATGGATGATTATCTTTTTAAATAGAAAAAACTAATGAAGTCTTTTTAAATTTTATTTTTTGGGTGTATCTTTCTTTCTGTTCTGAGCAATTATTTCCTCTACAAAAGAGGCGCTGATTATCCCTGTAGGAATAGCAACCACACCAATTCCAATTAATGAAATTATTGAAGCGAAAATTTTACCACCAACTGTTACTGGATAAACATCTCCATATCCAACTGTTGCAAGGGATACTGTCGCCCACCAAATGGCTTCTGTAATACTTGAAAACTTTTCAGGTTGAGCTTCATTTTCAAGATAGTAAATAGCAGATGCAGAAAAAAGAATAGTCAAGATGGATAAAAAAAGAGTAAATTGTAATTCTCCTTTAACCGCGGATAGAGCCTTTATAAATAATTTTAAAGCTTTACTTTCCCTGCCAAGTTTAAAAATTCTTGTTAATCTAAATAATCTTAATATTCTTAGGAACCTTCCATCAACTTTAACAAATTGATTTAAATAAAATGGGAGAATTGATAAAAGATCAATTAAGCCAAAAAAACTGAAAATATAATTAAAAGCTCCTTGAAACCTTCCTTGTTTATAAGCTAAAAATACCCTGAACAAATATTCAAAAGAAAAAATAATTATAGAAACAAATTCAAATTGATAGAATAAATTTCCATAAGCTTCATGAATAGATTGATGTGAATCCAATATCATTGCAAGAACATTTGCCATGATAAGCAAATAAATAAACTTGTCAAATGAATTTAAAGATTTCATAAAACTACTTTTTAAGCATATCCCTAAAAATAGCAATTAAGACAATTGCAGTAGTCACTATAACAACTCCAACAACAAAACCTTCTGACATTATTAATTATTAATCTATTCAAATATAAATATTTTTGAGCAAAGTTTTTATTTTTGAGTGATGACTAGATTTATAATTATTTTCAGCCTTTTAATTTTTATTTTTTCATGTGATTTTTCTAAAAAAAATGAAAACGATAAGACCTATAATAAAGAATCAGAATTAATTTCTGAACTTCCAAAAGTTGATTTTTCAAACGATTTTTCTCCTGACTTTATTGAAAAAAACGAGATAGATCAGTGGACCAAATTTATTTCATTTAAGGAATCCATTGAAAGTATTTCAAATTTAGATCCTCAAGGAATTACATTTTATCTTGATGAACTTGAGAAAAAAATTCAAGAGTTATTAGACTCGTCTATACCTGAAAAATTTAATTCACCAACAATATTAAGTAGGATCAAGGTTATTCAAATGCAAGTGATGAAGTGTAAATTTTATTCAGAAAATCAAGAAAATAAGAAATTAGCCCCAGCATTAAATGAAATGTATAGATATTATAATTCTCTTCTTGAAAGGATGATTTCATTTGTAGAGGAGGAAAAAGCGTTGCCAGTTATAGATTTAAGTCAGTGATAGGATACTACTTCTTTATCCAGGATTTTATTTTTATTAACTTTTACGCAATCAAGAATCTGATCAAGGTGCTCATTTAAAATTCCTGAAACCTGATGCTTCTTAGTTATTTCTTCATATAATTCAACAAGTTTAAGATCCAAATTTATAATTATTTTCAAGTGATCCGTTTTTAAGTTTTTATATGGATTGGTAACGATTTTCATATAATCAATTTTATTTAGAACTGGATTTTCGGACTTACCATAATAACCTCTCAAAACAGCCATTAAATCTTGATAAAATTTATTTCTGGTTGTTGCAGTCTTATTTAAAAAACGTTTGTATTCTGGGTAAGGGCTTTTATCAGCGGCTTTTATGTATTCTAATCTAGAATTGTTTAGCGCGTTTAAAATTTTTTCTAAAAGAATGAAGATTTTAAATTCTTTTTTCACTTTTTTTATCCATAAAACAAATCTAGCTATTTAATTAAGTGTATTATCATAACCTTAAATCTTCTATTAACAATTTATTCACATTGTATCCAAATGGAACAATCATTAGAATATTTAAAAAAAAAATGCTATATTCAGTGAAAGCTTAATTAAAATGGGTATTAAAAGTTTTCAAGGACAGCAAATAAAACAATCAAGAAAGCTTAATAAAAATATTACAGTTGGTGATATTATGTCACGTGATTTAGTCACATTTTCTCCTGAAGATTCTATCCATCATGTAATGTCTTATTTTATTAAATATAAGATCTCTGGAGGGCCTATTGTTGACAAAACAGGAAGACTTGTTGGTATTATTTCTGAAGCAGATTGTATGAGAGAAATATCAGACAGTAGATATTTTAATATGCCAATTTTAGATAAATCAGTTAAGAGCTTTATGAGTTTTCCGGTAGAAACGATTCAGGCCTCAACAAATATTTTTGATGCAGCTTCAAAGTTCTTTAAGACAAGCAAACGTAGATTCCCAGTCATGGAAAAAGGGCGTTTAGTCGGTCAAATTAGCAGGAAAGATATTGTGATTTGTGCTTTAAAGATGAAGAGTCAAACATGGAGATAGATTATTTATTAAATCTTTAATCCAATTTTAATTTATCATCTTTCACTAATAAATTTTCCAAAAAATATTTTATTTGAGAGTTATTTTTTTTCACTTTTCAATTTATTTAGTTGCTGCATAATCTTTTCATCTTCAATTTTTTCAAATAATAATTCTGGTTGATTTATTTCATGTCCACTCTCAATAATAGAGGAATTTTCACTTACATGATCCCAATCAGAATTTAGATTTAAAATTTTTTTCATTTTAACTGAGGTAAAAGGCAACAGAGGTTCAGATAAGATTGCGAGCCCAGCAGAAATTTGAATTGAAGTGAAGATTATTTCTTTTACTCTTTCGGGATTATCTTTCATTATTTTCCAAGGCTCTTGATCAGCAAGGTACTTGTTTCCTAGTCTAGCAAGATTCATTAAAAGGGTGCTAAATTCTCTAAAACTATACTTCTCCAAAGCCTCTTCAAGTTTTGAGGGATAAAGTTGAAGCTCATTTAAAACAGCTTTATCTTCATTTTTAAGGTTCATTGCAACGGGTACTTTTCCTGAGTAGTATTTATGAGTTAGAACTAAAATTCTATTAAAAAAATTACCAAAAATTGATACAAGTTCATTATTATTTCTTGATTGATATTCTTTCCATGTGAAATCGTTGTCTTTATTTTCAGGAGCATTTGATGCCAAAGCATAACGTAATTCATCTTGTTTATTTGGGAATTCTTCAAGATACTCATGTAGCCAGATTGCCCAGTTTTTTGAAGTAGATATTTTAGCTCCCTCTAGGTTTAAAAACTCATTTGCAGGAACATTTTCTGGTAAAATATATTCACCAGAGCAGTGTAACATAATTGGGAAAATGATACAATGAAATACAATATTATCCTTACCTATGAAATGAACTAATTTTGTTTCTTCTGATTTCCAATATGGCTCCCAATCAATCCTTTTATTTTCTGCCCATTCTTTTGTGGATGATATATATCCAATTGGTGCTTCAAACCAAACATAAAGAACTTTTTTATTCTCATCGTTGGTTGGGATAGGTATACCCCAATCTAAATCTCTGGTTACAGCTCTTGGTTTTAATCCATTATCAATCCATGATTTAACTTGCCCATAAACATTTGGCTTCCAATCATTTTTATGATCTACTAAAATCCAATTTGTAATAAAATCTTCATAGTCATTGAGGGGAATATACCAATGGTTAGTTTTCTTTTTTATGGGAATACTTCCAGATAAGGTAGATTTAGGATCTATTAATTCTTCAGGACTTAATGAAGTGCCACAGGATTCACATTGATCTCCATAAGCATCTTTTTCATTACAAATTGGACAAGTACCTGTGACAAAGCGATCAGCTAAAAATTGAGATTCTTCAGTGTCAAAAAGCTGATCAGATTCCTTTTCAAAAAATTTATTTTTCGACTTTAATAGATTAAAAAAATTTTTTGCAGTTTTATGATGAATAGGGAGAGATGTTCTTGAGTAATTATCAAAGGAAATGCCGAAATCTTTGAATGAGTCACGAATTAATTTGTCATAATGATCTACAATTTCCTTAGGGGATTTATTCTCTTTTTTTGCTTTTATTGAAATGGCTACTCCATGTTCATCACTGCCGCAAATAAATATTACGTCTCTTTTTTTACATCTTAAAAAACGGCAATAAATATCTGCTGGTATATATACTCCAGCCAAATGACCTATATGTATTGGGCCATTAGTATATGGAAGAGCAGCAGTTACAGTATATCTTTTAGGTAGTTTTTTCATTTAATTACTGCTAAAGTAAAGAAATTAATTTTCTGAATTAAAGAATTAGTTTTGTTATAAAAATAACAAATTGTTTAATTTTGATATATTCAACTAAATTTTGATTAAAATGAAAACAATTGCTGCTCAAGTTTCTGACTATATAAAAACAAAACCTTATCTCTCTTCTGCTTTATCTCAGGGAATAATTAATTTGACTTCACTTGCAAGAATCATTCAACCTGAGATTGAAAATTCGTTAAAAAAGCCAGCTAAGAGCGGAGCAATTGTCATGGCCCTCAAACGAATTTCAGATACTGAGGAGTTTTTATCCACGCATAAAATAATAAACATTTTAAAAAATTTAGGAGAAATTACTGTTCGCTCATCACTAAATGATTATTGTTTTAAACTTTCAGAATCATTGCTTTTTGCACAGTCAAAGTTTTTATCTGAAATTCAGAGTAGAAAAGATGTTTTTTACACTTCATCAAGAGGAGTTGGAGAATCTAATATAGTAGTAAGTGATAATGTTTCTTATCTGATAGATTCATTATTTAAAAATGAGGAGTGTTTAGATAAGTTAGAAAATTTATCAGCAATAACAGTAAAATTACCTAGCGAAAATGTAACTATTCCAGGAGTTTATTACTTTATTTTTCAAAGATTATCCTGGGAAGGTGTAAATATAAACGAGGTCATTTCAACATCAAATGAATTCACTATTCTGATGAATGATGATTCAGTGAATATTGCATTCGAAGTAATTAAAAATTTAAAATATCTGTAAATCATTTTAATGAAACTAACAGTTTATGAATTTCATTTATAGAGCTAATATTTTTTATTTTCATTAAAAGTCTTTTTCCAGAACGGGTCTCTTTTTCAACCATTAAAATATTATTTGAAGGAGTTTTTACTTTGGTTAAAATATTTGAAAATATTTCAGACTTGTAAAAAATAGATTTGTTATCCTTTATAAAAAAGGCTAAACATTCATTATTCTTTATCACTATTCTTTCTATACCTAATTTTGATGCAATCCATTTTAATCTCACAGTATTGATAAGTTCATTTCCTTGTTTTGGTATTTTGCCAAATCTATCCTCAAGTTCTTTTTTAAAACTTAAAAGGTTATTCTCATCATTGATCATATTTAATTTTTTATAAATTTTTAGTCTTTCAGTTGTTAGACTTATATAATCATTTGGAAAGAGTAACTCTAAATCTGAATCAATATGAACTTCATTTACAAAAACATTATTTTGTTTTTTATCTTCATTTTCAAAAATTGATTTAAATTTTTCTTCTTTTATTTCATCAATAGCTTCATCTAAAATCTTTTTATAGGTTTCAAACCCCATTTGATTTATAAAACCACTTTGTTCAGCACCTAAGAGATCTCCAGATCCTCTTATTTCAAGATCTCTTATAGCGATTTGGACACCTGAACCCAATTCAGAAAATTCTTCAATTGCCTTGATTCTTTTTTTAGAGACATTACTAAGGTTACTTATTGGAGGCGTTATAAAAAAACAAAAAGATTTTTTGTTACTTCTTCCCACTCTCCCCCTCATTTGATGTAAATCACTTAAACCAAAATTTTGAGCATCGTTGATAAAAATAGTATTAGCATTGGGTACATCTAATCCATTTTCAATTATTGTTGTTGCAATTAAAATATCAAAATCTCCATTGATAAATGACAAGAAATTTTTTTCAATTTCATTCCCTTTCATTCGCCCATGACTGATAATTATTCTTGAGTCAGGAACAAGCCTTTTTAAGAAATCTGAAATTTCAGAAATGTTTTGAATCCGATTATGAACAAAAAAAATCTGCCCTCCCCTTGAAATTTCATAATTAATAGCATTTCTAATTAATTCTTCGTTGAATCTTATGATTTCAGTTTCTATGGGATAACGATTTGGAGGTGGAGTAGAAATAATTGAAAGATCTCTTGCTTTCATTAAGCTGAATTGCAATGTTCTTGGAATGGGAGTTGCAGTTAATGTAAGTACATCAACATTATTTTTTATATCTCTTAATTTTTCTTTAACTGAAACACCAAATTTTTGTTCTTCATCAACAATTAAAAGTCCTAAATCTTTGAATTTAATAGATTTATTTACTAGTTGGTGAGTACCAATAATGATATCAATATCACCTTTTTCAAGCTCATTTAAAATTTCATTTTTTTCTTTTTTGGATTTAAATCTATTTAAATAATTTACTCTTACAGGAAATTTCTTTAATCTTTCTGAAAATGTATTAAAATGTTGAAATGCTAGTATAGTAGTAGGCACTAAAATAACAACTTGTTTACTATCATCAACACATTTAAAAGCCGCTCTGATTGCTATTTCTGTTTTTCCAAAACCAACATCTCCGCAAACTAAACGATCCATAGGGCGTTTGTTTTGCATGTCTGATTTAATCTCCTGAAGCGTTTTGATTTGATCTGGGGTATCTTCATATATAAATGAAGCTTCTAGTTCATTTTGAATATAACTATCTTCTGGAAATGCATGACCTATTTTTTGCATTCTTTTTGCATAAAGATGGATAAGATTAAAAGCAATATTTTTAATTTTCTTTTTGGTCTTCTCCTTTAAGTTTTCCCATGCTTTAGAACCTAATTTATATATTTTTGGATGTACTCCATCTGCACTATTGTATTTAGTTATTTTGTGAAGAGAATGGATGCTTAGATATAAGATGTCTCCATCTCCATAAACTAATTTTACAGTTTCTTGCTCTTTTTTATTTAGGGTTATTTTTTTAAGCCCAGCAAATTTTCCTATTCCATGATCTATGTGAGTGACAAAATCACCAAATTTTAAACTAGTTAATTCTTTTAATTTGAGTGAATTTTTACCAAAAGAAATTAATTTATTTGAATACCTATAATATCTTTCAAAGATCTGATGGTCAGAAAAGCAAGCAATATTAGATTCCCTATCAGTGAATCCCCTGTAAAGAGGTAAAACTTTAGTTTTATAATTAACAGGCACTTTTATTTCTTCAAAAATGTCATCAAGTCTTCTTTGCTGTTGAGAATTAACACAAAAAATATAATTCAAGTACCCTGAGGTATGATTTTGATTTAAAATTTCAATTAGTTTATTGAAATCTTTATTTATTGGAGGCTGAGGAAATTGCTCAAAATCTATAATTTTTTTTGGCGTTACAATTTGAGAATTATTTATCAATATAATATTTCTATATTTTAAGTCATTGACCAAATTTGATTTTACTACTAAATTTTCGGTAGAATTATACTCTAAATTCTCTGTTTTTATTTTTGTGTAGAGTTTTTCAAGTTGGTGAATAATACCATCTAGATCATCACAAATGACAGATGTATTTTTAGGAAATAATTTAAGAATTGATTGAGTGTTTTTAGTTGTTGAGATTTTTGAGATATTTGGAACCAATACTATATTTTCTAAATTTTGAATCGAAAGTTGCGTATTTACATCAAAACTTCTAATACTCTCAATTTTATTTCCATTAAATTCAATTCTATATGGATATTGATATGAAAAAGAAAAAATATCAACAATCCCTCCTCTTACAGAAAAGTCACCAGGATCACATACAAAATCAACTTTTTCAAAATCCTGATCAAATAAAAATTCATTCAAACTCTCTAGATAGATTTCCTGTCCTTTTTCAATTTTGAGGCTTTTATTTTTTAGGGTTTGATGAGTAACTATTTTTTCATATAAAGCATCAGGATAAGTTACAATTATATTTGGGTCACTATCATTAGTGATTCTCTCCAAAACTTCTGAGCGCATTAAAAGTTTTGAATTATCTGGAGAACTATCCCTGGAATACGATTTTTTATAGGATGATGGAAACAATAAAACATTTTTACTTTCAAGAAAGCTTTCTAAATCATTTAAACAATAGATAGCCTCTTCAGAATCTCCCATAATTATAACAATATTCATTTTCAATTCTAAGAAGGCAGATGCAATTCTAATATTTAAACCAGATCCGGCTATTCCTTTGATTTGAAAAACAGAATTATCTGAAAGTGATTTTATTAATTCACTTTGAGAGTTTGTTTTATTTATTGCTTTGAATAGATTTTTGATAGTATGTTTTTTTTGCAAATATAAATTCTAATTAGAACAAAATTTGATTCATTTCAATTGATATTAACCAAAGGTTGATAATTAGTTAAAGATAGTTTTCAAATTAAATTTTCAATAGTTTATTTTAGTGAAACAAATTCTTTAGATGTTTTTAATTTTTGATACGGAAACAACTGGACTCCCAAAAAGATGGGATGCTCCCCTTACTGATTCAGATAACTGGCCAAGATGTATTCAGATTGCTTGGCAAGTTCATGATTCTAATGGTCAATGTTTGTCTCATGAGGATTTTTTGATAAAACCAGATGGGTTTAAAATCCCTTATGATTCAGAAAAAATCCATGGAATTTCAACTGAATTAGCTAATAAGGACGGAGTATCACTTGAAGAAGTAATATCAAAATTTAAATCTGTTTTAAAGGATTGTAAATTTATTTGTGGGCACAATGTAAAATTTGATCTGAATATTCTTGGAGCTGAATTTTATAGAGTAGAGTCTAATAATCCAATTGAAGGATTTCCTGTTATTGACACTTGCACTGAAGAAACAGCCTCATTTTGTTTATTACCCGGAGGGAGAGGAGGCAGGTATAAGCTTCCAACACTTTCTGAACTGCATCAATCTCTTTTTAACTCGGAATTCCAAGAAGCTCATAATGCTACCGCTGATGTAGAAGCAACCTCAAGGTGTCTTTTTGAATTATTTAGACTAAAAATTATTAATCCAGAGGCTCTTAGAAACTATGAGAACATTAAAATTGGTTTAAGTGAATCTTTAACCAGCCAAGTAGAGCCATTAGGCATCAAACATAGAGATTTAAAAAAAGCCTCATCAAAATTAATTAAAAATCAAAGTAAAGAGAATGTAGAATCTGTTTCCTTTGATCTGAAAAAAAGTAATTTGAATGATGTTCCTTTCATTCATCTTCATACACATTCTCAATTTTCAGTTCTTCAATCCACTTCTCGACTAAGTGAACTTATAAAATCAGCCTCTGAGGATAAAATGTTAGCAGTTGCATTAACTGATCATTCTAATTTAATGGGAGCATTTAACTTTATAAAGGAAGTAAATAATCATAATTCATCCATAGATGGCTCTCAGATTCCAATTAAACCAATTATTGGCTGTGAATTTTTTGTGTGTGAAGACCATCAGGATAAATCTAGAAGAGATGATGGTTTTCAAATAGTTTTTTTAGCCAAAAATAAAAGAGGATACAAAAACCTTTCAATTATGAGCTCTATAGCATATACAGAAGGATTTTATTATGTGCCAAGGATTGATAAAGAAGTTATTAAAAAGCATAAAACTGATTTAATTGTTTTAACTGGAAATCTTTATGGAGAGATCCCATCAAAGATTTTAAACATTAGTGAAGAGCAGGCAGAGGAGTCTCTTTTGTGGTGGAAAGAAGAATTTGGAACAGATTTATATGTTGAGGTTATGAGGCATGGTCAAGAAAATGAGAACAGAGCCAATGAAATTCTCATTGAATTGTCAAAAAAACATAAAATTAAACTAGTAGCTACAAATAATTCTTATTATACAAATAAAAGAGAAGCAAATGCGCATGATATTTTGTTATGTGTTAAGGATGGCGAAAAACAAAGTACTCCAATAGGAAAAGGAAGAGGTTATCGTTTCGGACTACCAAATCAAGAATATTATTTTAAATCTCAGAATGAGATGAAGGAATTGTTTTCTGATTTGCCTGAAGCCATTATAAATTTAAAAGAGATATATGAAAAAGTTGAGTCATATGATTTAAATAGAGAAGTTTTACTGCCAAAATTTGACATACCTATTGATTTTAAAAGTGAAGGTGATTCAGAGGATAATAAAGGAGAAAATGCTTATTTGAGACATTTAACTAACATCGGTGCTGAAAAAAGATATGGCAAAATTTCTAATGATATTAAAGAACGTCTAGATTTTGAACTTGAAGTAATTGCTAATACAGGTTACCCTGGGTACTTTTTGATCGTTCAAGACTTAATTAAAGCTGCAAGGAATCTTGGAGTTTCAGTTGGTCCAGGAAGAGGATCCGCAGCTGGTTCGGTTGTTGCTTATTGCCTGGGAATAACCAGTTTAGATCCTATCAAATATAATCTTCTTTTTGAAAGATTTCTTAACCCTGATCGGGTTAGTATGCCAGATATTGATATTGATTTTGATGATGAAGGAAGAGGAAGAGTTTTGGATTATGTGATTAAAAAATATGGGACTGATCAAGTTGCGCAAATAATTACATATGGAACAATGGCTGCTAAGTCATCAATTCGAGACACTGGTAGAGTTTTAGATCTTTCACTAGGGGAAACTGATAGAATAGCAAAATTAGTTCCCAACATGAAATTAAATTCAATATTTCAGATGAACAATGATGAAATGAAACAAAGTTTAAGAGGGGAGGAATATTCTAACGTAAAGCAATTGAAAGAAGTATATTCTTTAAATAACTTAGCAGGGGAAACACTAAAGCAAGCTGAAATACTTGAGGGGTCACTTCGTAATACAGGGACCCACGCATGTGGAGTAATTATTACTCCAGATGACATCAGAGAATTTGTGCCTATTACTGTTGCAAAGGATTCTGACTTGTATGTCACTCAATATGATAATTCAGTAGTAGAGCAAGCAGGTCTTTTAAAAATAGATTTTTTAGGTTTAAAAACCCTAACGCTCATAAAGGAGACTGTTAAACTTATTAAGTATAATCACAAAATAGATTTGGATCCTGATAAATTTCCTTTGGATGATCAAAAAACATTCAACTTATTCCAAAAGGGAGAAACAGTTGGAATTTTTCAATATGAATCACTAGGGATGAGAAGGTATCTTAAAGATTTAAAACCTAATGTTTTTGATGATTTGATTGCTATGAATGCACTTTATAGACCTGGTCCTTTGGAGTATATTCCAAGTTTTATTAGCAGGAAAAATGGAAATGAAGAAATCAGATATGATTTACCTGAGATGGAAGAATTTCTAAAAGAAACATATGGGATAACAGTTTATCAAGAGCAGGTGATGTTGTTGTCCCAAAAATTGGCTGGATTTAGTAAAGGTGATGCAGATCTACTAAGAAAGGCAATGGGTAAAAAGATATTTGATCTCTTAGAAAAATTAAAACCTAAATTTATTGAAGGAGGAGTAAATAATAATCATGCCCCTGAAATTCTTGGTAAAATATGGAAGGATTGGGAAGCATTTGCCTCATATGCATTTAATAAGTCACATTCAACTTGTTATGCCTGGATCGGATATCAAACGGCCTATTTAAAAGCACATTATCCTGCAGAATACATGGCTGCCGTTTTATCAAATAACATGAATGATATCAAGCAGGTGTCATTTTTTATGGAAGAATGTAGAAGAATGGGAATAAAAGTTTTAGGGCCAGATGTAAATGAATCCTTCTACAAATTTGCGGTAAATGAGAGTGGAGCTATTCGCTTTGGGATGGGAGCGATAAAAGGGGTTGGTAAGACAGCTGTTGAAACTATCATTGAAAATCGAAAAGATAAAAAGTATGAATCTATTTTTGATTTAGTTAAAAAAGTTGATTTAAGACTAGCAAATAAAAAAACATTTGAAAATCTTGCCTATGCTGGAGGATTTGATTCTTTTCAGAATTCACATCGAGCACAATACTTTCATATTGATAATGAAGGAATACCGTTTATAGAAAGGGTTTTAAGATTTGGGTCAAAATATCAAGAAAACATGAAATCTTCTCAAATGAATTTGTTTGGAGAAAAAAGTGATAATGTCTACCAAGTTTTAAAATTGCCTGAATGTGAAGATTTTGGAAGTTTAGAGAGATTAAAAAATGAAAAAGAGGTAGTAGGCATTTATATATCTGCTCATCCTTTGGATGATTTTAAAAAGGAAATAGAGCTTTTTAAAACATTAGAATTAAATTTTTTAAAAGATTTAAAACCATTATTAAGAAAGACTTTTTTTGTTGCAGGGATAATAAACTCTGTAGAACATTTAGAGGCAAAAAATGGAAATCTTTGGGGCAAATTTGTGATTGAAGATTTCAAAGATCAATATGAATTCAAAATTTTTGGTGAAGAATATCTAAAATTTAGACATTTTCTAATCGTTGATCAATTTATTAGATTTAAAATTTTGGTAAGGGAGGGATGGACTAATAGAGAAACAGGAAAAGTAGGAGAGCCAAGAATTCAATTTGTTAAGTTTGAAATGCTTCAAAACACTATAAGAGATAACTCAGAGAAAATAACACTAACAATTGATATAAATAAAATAAATAATGACTTAATAGAACAATTAAAAAAAGATTTGAAACCATTTAAGGGTGACAAGGCATTATTTTTCAATGTGATGGATCATAAAAAATCAATCCGGTTATCACTAGAAAGTCAAAAGGGAGGAGTTGATATTTCAACTGAATTTTTAACCCATTTGGATAAAAACAATTGGGATTACAGATTAAATTAAAATGATTTTGAATAGATGAAATAAAAATAATTTTTAAATTAGCAACCGTTATGGCAATAGAGGTAACAGACGACAACTTTGAACAAACTATTTTAAAATCAGACAAACCTGCTATAGTTGATTTTTGGGCTGAGTGGTGCGGTCCATGCAGAATGGTTGGTCCAATTATAGATGAATTAAGTGCTGATTATGAGGGAAAAGCTGTTGTTGCTAAAATTGATGTAGATACAAATCAAATATTTGCTGCTAAATATGGAGTTAGAAATATTCCCACCGTTTTAATTTTTAACAAAGGGGAATTAATTGATAGACAAGTAGGAGTTGCTCCAAAGAAGACCTACTCTGACGCATTAGACTCCCTTCTTTAAAAAAAATATTTCAATATTATTTTGAGAGTAAAAAAGAGATGTATATTTGTTCTCATCATAAATAGGTCTGGTAGTTCAGTTGGTTAGAATACATGCCTGTCACGCATGGGGTCGCGGGTTCGAGTCCCGTCCAGACCGCAACCATCTCTGAAAAACCCTATAAACACTAGGGGTCTTTTTTTTGTGAGGTCGAAACTGAGGTCGAAGTGCCTGGAAGTTATCATTAAAATTTCCTGATTTATTGGATGAATATTTGTAAAATTAAATTCATTTAAACCTCTTATTCATTATTAATCCCAAATTTCCATTTCAAATTCTATTGGAGACATTTTTTCTTTCTCTGATAATTTTCTAATTACTTTTTGGACATCGAAGTAAATATCATAATTGTTTATTCTAGACCAACTAATTTCCCCCCCTTTAACTAAAAGCCTATAACTTGGACAGTCCTTATCTTTCCTTCGCTTTTTTCCTTCCTCACCTCCGCGACAAGGGGGCTTTTTTTTCCTAATTTTAAAAATCTCAATATGCCCATTAAATTTTTTCCTGTATTCCTCATTTTCATACAAGCTACTAAGAACATATTCATCCAAAGGGATATGAATATGTGAAATATTTTTTAAAATATTTTTTTCAAACTCTTTAAAAGACTCTTGAGATACACCATCAATAAATAGCTCCCGTTCTTTATCTTTTGTTGTGTGAAAATAAGTCAGAAAGTATTTTATCAAAATATTTACCATTTTCTGTCTATGACCAATTGACATATAATCAAATGGGGGTGTTTTATCAGATAGACCATAATTATAAGTAATCATCTGTTTATACCAATTATCTAGATTTTTAACATCTGATGGAAACTCATTTATAATTTTTTTAAAAACACTGTTTTTTACTTGTTCTACCTTTTTTTCATATTCCAATCTTTTTTTACCTATTGGTTTATGCTCGGGTCTTAATCTGCTTCTACGGTTCTTTGGATCCATATAAAACAAAGTTCGCTGAAAAGTTCCCCAAGCCTCGTCAAACCATTTCGTTTTATTAAAAACATCTAAATCTGTATTGTAAGGTTCAGCTGAAATGAGCGATCTGAATCTTTCGAATTTTTCTTTTATCATAAACCTAATTTATAAAATTATAACAAACATAAAATCGATGAACCAAGTTATCGAATCATTGTCATTGTCCTATCTAATAACTTAATTTTGTAATCGGATTGATTAGTTGTTTTATGGTAATCAATAATTTTAAACTCGTATCTAATAGTTTGTCCCATTCTTCCTTCTTTACTATCTTTCATTACATAAAAAACACCATCTTCTTCGATATTACTAATAATTAGATGGTGGTGAGAAAGAACATACGAGTACCCTTCAGGGCTCTTATTTCTTTCTTTTTCCCAGTAAATATCCTTTATTCTATACGTCCTTCTATTAGCTTTTAATTCTTTACCAAACTTCTTAAAGTGTCTTTCTTTTTGTTTTTGGGTATTAGGAATCCACTCTAAACTACCTTTGAGACTAAACTTATGGTTATCAAAGTGTAGTTCAATGATTTTATCTAATAATTCTTTTAAATTCACTGTGAAATCAATTCTTTTTATCTTATTAATCTAACTTACAAAATTATAACACAAGTAAAAACCGTTCAGTATTAGGATTTTTGTTAATGTATCATACCAAACTATAAACTTCAAAATACCTGCTCTTGAAAATGGGAATATGAAAAGTATCTCACTTGCTGTCTATAATATTAAAATAATTAAAAACTAAAAGATACAGAATCTGGTTACAAAAATAGAATACAGTTAATTGATTATAAATTCTCATTCGATAAATCATTTTTGATTACTTTAACTTTAAAAAAATTTAGAGATGTCTAATTACTCTCTTTCTAAATCAAGTTTTATTAAGGGGCTTCAGTGTGATAAGTATTTGTATTTACATAAGAATAACTATAAACTAAAGGACCCTCTTAAGCAT
>MDTD01098326.1_pt1 | contig 24563 bp, 21 predicted proteins | sample 811221 | NCBI WGS metagenome assembly MDTD01 (sample SAMN05326646, study PRJNA326480) | marine metagenome | isolation source: seawater | place: Pacific Ocean: South West | collected 2011 | reverse complement strand
TTTCTGGGCGCCGGTGTGCGCCGGTGACCATTTCCGTCGATCGCTGGGTCATGGCTTGGCCGCATCGCTTCCGCGGGCGTGGTGGAATTGGTAGACACGCCAGATTTAGGTTCTGGTGACGGAAACGTCGTGGGGGTTCAAATCCCTTCGCCCGCACCATTCATTGCAACGGCCGAGCCCATCCCGACGTGGTGGCATCGCGGCGCTGCGTCACCCTGATAGAAGCAGAGACGATTCGATGGACGTTACAGAGACCCTGAGCGATGGCCTGAAGCACGAATTCAAAGTCGTCGTTCCCGCCGGCGAAATCGACGAACGGATCGGCGATCGCCTTGAAGAAATCCGCAAGACCGTTCGCATGCCCGGCTTCCGTCCAGGAAAGGTGCCGGCGAACCTCGTACGCAAGCAGTACGAAAAGGCGATTCTCGGTGAGGTCCTCGAAGACACGGTGAACACAACGTCGCAGCAGGCGCTTGCCGACCGCGGCGTCCGTCCGGCGATGCAGCCCAAGATCGAGATCGAGGAATTCGCCGAGGGGCAGGGGCTCTCCTACAAGATGGCTGTCGAGGCGCTGCCCGAGATCGATCCGGGCGATCTCAGCGCGCTGAAGATCACGAAGCTGCAAGCCGATGTCTCCGACGACATGGTGACCGAGTCGCTGGGGCGGCTTGCCGAGCAGCAGAAGAGCTATGCCGAGCTTGAGGAGCAGCGGCCGGCGGAGACGGGTGATGCGCTGGTGATCGATTTCACCGGTCAACTCGATGGCGAGGTGTTCGAAGGCGGCAGCGGCCAGGGCTTCCTGCTGGAGCTGGGCAGCGGACGGTTCATCCCCGGCTTCGAGGAGCAGCTCGTCGGCGCCAGCGCGGGCGACAAGCGGACGGTCGAAGCGACCTTCCCCGAGGACTATCCCCGTGAGGATCTCGTCGGTAAGACCGCGACCTTCGATGTCGACGTGAAGGAAATCCGGGTTCCGAAGGCCATCGAGGTCAACGACGATTTTGCGAAGTCCCTTGGGCTCGACACGCTCGATGCGCTGCGCGACGCCATGCGCGAACGCCTGCAGCAGGAATACGAGCAAGCATCCCGCTTCCGGATGAAGCGGCAACTTCTTGATTTGCTGGCGGAACAGCACCACTTCGAAGTGCCGCCCGGGATGGTGGATCAGGAGTTCGAGACCATCTGGCACCAGCTCGAGCACGAAATGGAGGACCGCAAGACGACCTTCGAGGACGAGGGAAAGTCTGAAGAGGAGATGCGGGCGGAATACCGGCGCATCGCCGAACGGCGCGTCCGGCTTGGATTGTTGCTGTCGGAAATCGGCCGGGTGAACAACGTCACCGTCCCCCAGGAGGACGTCAATCGGGCGATCATCGAGCAGGCCCGCCGCTACCCTGGGCAGGAGAAGGAAGTCTTCGAGTTCTACAAGAACAATCCGCAGGCGATGTTCGAGCTTCGCGCACCGCTGTTCGAGGATAGGGTGGTCGACTTCATCCTCGAGCTTGCGCAGGTCGAGGAGCAGACGGTTTCCGCTGAGGAACTGATGCGCGATCCTGAGGAGGATCAGTCGGAGGGCGAAGAGGCTGCGAAAAAGTCTTGAGGCCTTATCGAGACGACAGGGCTACGGCATTCGGCGAAGGAGTTCCGGCGCGAAGGGGCAATCCGCACCATCTCCGAGCAGCCGGTTGCGTGGCGGTAATGTGTTGGCAACCGTTGATGCCGCAAGATCTCGGAAATCGGCGGCGAGTCGGGGATAGAGGATTACCGGAATGAGAGACCCGCAGGACACGCTGACCAACTATCTCGTCCCGATGGTGGTCGAGCAGACCAACCGCGGCGAACGCGCCTACGATATCTATTCGCGCCTGCTCAAGGAGCGGATCATCTTTCTGACGGGGCCGGTTCATGACGAAGTGGCGGCGCTGGTGACGGCGCAGCTTCTGTTCCTCGAATCGGAGAACCCGACCAAGGACATCTCCTTCTACATCAACTCGCCGGGCGGCGTGGTCACGGCCGGTCTCGCGATCTACGACACGATGCGCTATGTCCGGCCTGCGGTCTCGACGCTGTGCATCGGTCAGGCCGCGTCGATGGGATCGCTTCTGCTCTGTGCGGGCGAGAAGGGCATGCGCTATGCGCTGCCCAACGCGCGGATCATGATCCACCAGCCGAGCGGTGGCGCACAGGGCCAGGCGACCGATATTGAAATCCAGGCGCGCGAGATCCTGGCGATCCGAGCTCGGCTGAACCAGATATACGTCAACCACACGGGCCAGGACCTGGAGGTGGTCGAGCGCTATGTGGAGCGCGATACGTTCATGACGCCGGAATCGGCGAAGGAGTTCGGTTTGATCGACGATGTCGTCGAGTCGCGGCCCGCGCAGCCCGGTGAGTCCGGTGGCAAGGGCTGACGGCCGGAATGCGCCCTCGGCGTTTTTTCAGGGGTGAGATGGGGCCCGGCAGCCTATACAGTTGTTGTGTCAGTCAGGTGATGGTGTCTAAGATTCCCGTCGCCGGTCACGAGCCAATGGGGTGGAAATGAACAAATCCAGCGGCAATGACTCGAAGAACACCCTTTACTGCTCGTTCTGTGGGAAGAGTCAGCACGAAGTCCGCAAGCTCATCGCCGGACCAACGGTGTTCATCTGCGACGAATGCGTCGAGTTGTGCATGGACATCATCCGTGAGGAGCACAAGAGCAGCCTCGTGAAGAGCCGCGACGGCGTTCCGACGCCGTCGGACATCTGCAGCGTTCTCGAGGACTATGTGATCGGGCAGGAGCACGCCAAGCGCGTCCTCTCCGTCGCGGTTCACAACCATTACAAACGGCTGTCGCACGGCACCAAGAACAACGATGTCGAGCTGGCGAAGTCGAACATCCTGCTGGTCGGCCCCACGGGCTGCGGCAAGACGTTGCTCGCCCAGACGCTGGCGCGGATTCTCGACGTGCCGTTCACCATGGCCGATGCGACGACGCTCACCGAAGCCGGCTATGTCGGCGAGGACGTCGAGAACATCATCCTCAAGCTGCTTCAGGCTTCCGACTACAATGTCGAGCGCGCCCAGCGTGGCATCGTCTACATCGACGAGATCGACAAGATTTCGCGGAAATCCGACAACCCCTCGATCACGCGCGACGTATCGGGCGAGGGCGTGCAGCAGGCGCTGCTCAAGATCATGGAAGGCACGGTTGCGTCCGTGCCGCCGCAGGGTGGCCGCAAGCATCCGCAGCAGGAGTTCCTGCAGGTCGACACGACCAATATCCTGTTCATCTGCGGTGGCGCCTTCTCCGGGCTGGAGAAGATCATTTCGTCGCGCGGTCGCGGCACCTCGATCGGCTTCGGCGCCGATGTCAGGGCCCAGGACGAGCGGTCGACCGGCCAGATCCTGCGGGAGACCGAGCCCGAGGATCTGCTCAAATTCGGTCTGATCCCGGAGTTCGTCGGTCGTCTGCCGGTGATCGCGACGCTCGAGGATCTGGACGAAGCGGCGTTGATGGAGATCCTGACCAAGCCGAAGAACGCTCTGGTCAAGCAGTACCAGCGTTTGTTCGAAATGGAGAACGTCGAGCTGACGTTCGCCGAGGACGCCTTGCGCGCCATCTCCCAGCGGGCGATCGCCCGGAAGACCGGTGCCCGAGGCTTGCGGTCGATCATGGAGAGCATTCTGCTCGAAACCATGTTCGAACTGCCGAGCCTCGACGGGGTCGAAGAGGTGGTCATCAACCGCGAGGTGGTGGAGGGGCGCGCTCGTCCGCTGCATATCTACGCGGACCGTCGGGACGACGTGGGGTCGAGTGCGTCCTGAGGGCGCCCTTGAATTCCCGGCCGGGCGGGTCTACCTGAGATTAAGGTTTCCCGCCGTTTCCGGCGCTGTCGAGAGTGACGGCGCCCAGTTCCGTCGCTCATCACTTACGCGAAGAAGGTCATGACGCAGCAATCGCGCCTTACCCTTTATCCTGTCCTGCCGCTCCGCGACATCGTCGTTTTCCCGCACATGATCGTGCCGCTGTTCGTCGGCCGCGAGAAATCCGTGCGGGCGCTCGAGGACGTCATGAAGGACGACAAGCAGATCCTGCTGGTCGCCCAGAAGAACGCGAGCCAGGACGATCCCACCACCGACGACATTCATGGCGTCGGGACGGTGGGCACGGTGCTGCAGCTTCTCAAGCTGCCGGACGGCACGGTCAAGGTGCTGGTCGAAGGCGGGCCGCGGGCGCGCATCGTCCGGTATGCGGACAACGCCGACTTCTTCCAGGCCTACGCCTCGGTGATCGACGAGACGCCGGACGAAAGCCGAGAGCTCGAAGCGTTGTCGCGCTCGGTGATTAGCCAGTTTGAGCAGTATGTGAAGCTCAACAAGAAGATCCCGCCGGAAGTCCTGGTATCGCTGAACCAGATCGAGGAACCGAGCCGACTGGTCGATACGGTTGCGTCGCACCTCGCGGTCAAGATTTCCGACAAGCAGGAATTGCTGGAGATCGAGTCGGTCGCCGAGCGTCTGGAGCGCGTCTATTCGCTGATCGAATCCGAGATCGGCGTGATGCAGGTCGAAAAGAAGATCCGCTCGCGCGTGAAGCGCCAGATGGAGAAGACTCAGCGCGAGTACTATCTCAACGAACAGCTCAAGGCGATCCAGCGGGAGCTGGGTGAGGGCGAGGACGGCCGCGACGAGGCCTCGGAGCTCGAGGAGCGCATTCGCAAGACGCGCCTCACCAAGGAGGCGCGCGAGAAGGCTCTGACCGAGGTCAAGAAGCTCCGCAGCATGAGCCCGATGTCGGCCGAGGCCACGGTCGTCCGCAACTATCTCGACTGGATGCTGTCGCTCCCCTGGAAGAAGCGGACCAAGCTCAAGAAGGACTTGCAGCTCGCCGAGGAGGTGCTCGAAACGGATCACTTCGGCCTGGAGAAGGTCAAGGAGCGGATCGTCGAATATCTCGCCGTGCAGCAGCGGATGAAGAAGATCCGCGGGCCTATCCTGTGCCTCGTCGGTCCTCCGGGTGTCGGCAAGACCTCGCTCGGGAAGTCGATCGCACGGGCGACGGGCCGGAACTTCATCCGGATGTCGCTTGGCGGCGTGCGTGACGAAGCGGAGATCCGGGGTCACCGCCGGACTTATATCGGCTCGATGCCGGGCAAGATCATCCAGGGGATGAAGAAGGCCAAGTCGTCGAATCCCCTCTACCTGCTGGACGAGATCGACAAGCTCGGCGCGGACTTCCGCGGCGATCCTTCGTCGGCACTGCTGGAGGTGCTGGACCCCGAGCAGAACCTCGCCTTCAACGACCATTACCTCGAGGTCGACTACGACCTCAGCGAGGTGATGTTCGTCACCACGGCGAATACGCTGCGTATCCCGGCGCCGCTGCTCGACCGCATGGAGGTGATCCGCATCTCGGGTTACACCGAGGATGAAAAGGTCGAGATCGCCCGGCGCCACCTGATCGTCAAGCAGATGGAGGCGCATGGCCTGAAGGAAGGCGAGTGGACGATCTCCGACGACGCCCTTCGGGACCTGATCCGCTATCACACGCGCGAAGCCGGCGTCCGCAATCTGGAGCGGGAACTCGCCAATCTCACGCGTAAGGCGACCAAGGAGATCCTGCTCAAGGGGTCGAAGCGGATATCGGTCACCCGCCGGAATCTCGATAAGTATGCAGGCGTGCGCCGTTATCGCTATGGCGAGGCCGAGCTCGAGGATCTGGTCGGGACGACCACCGGACTGGCCTGGACCGAGGTCGGCGGGGAACTGCTGTCGATCGAGACAGTGACCATGCCGGGCAAGGGCAAGGTGACGATCACCGGCAAGCTCGGCGAGGTCATGCAGGAGTCGGTGCAGGCGGCCCTGAGTTATGTCCGCTCGCGTTCGGTCGAGTTCGGTATCGAGCCGCCGGTATTCGAGAAGAAGGACTTTCATGTCCACGTTCCCGAAGGGGCGACACCGAAGGACGGACCGTCGGCGGGTATCGCCATCTGCACGTCCATCGTGTCGATCCTGACGGGGAAGGCGGTCAAGGCCAGCGTTGCGATGACCGGTGAGGTGACGTTGCGCGGTCGTGTGCTGCCGATCGGCGGTCTGAAGGAAAAGCTGCTCGCGGCGCTCCGCGGCGGTATCAAGACCGTGCTGATCCCGCGCGACAACGAGAAGGACCTCGCGGAGATTCCGGACAACGTCAAGAAGGGCCTCAAGATCATTCCGGTGGCAACTGTGGACGAGGTCCTGAAGCATGCGTTGACAGGTCCGCTCGTGCCGATAGAGTGGGACGAAGATCGGCCAGTCGATGCCGTCTCCAAGCCCACGTCGGAGGAGGGCGTGGGGAGTGTCGTGACCCATTAAGTCGCAATGGGTGTGGGCGGGCCGACCTCCTCGGAGCAAGTCGAGAGGTTTGCGTTGACGGGGTCGGCGGGGTCACACTAGAGTGCGGTTCGACAGTTCGGTTATTTAGCTAGTCTTTCCTATCGCCGTATATGAGGGGGGCTCTCCGGTGAATAAAAACGAGCTCATAGCAGCAGTCGCTGATGAGTCTGGGTTGTCTAAAGCTGATGCGACGCGTGCTATTGATGCCGTGTTCGATGCGATCACGAGTTCGCTTGCTAAGGGCGATGAAGTTCGTCTGGTCGGGTTCGGAACTTTTAGCACATCCAAGCGTGCTGCTTCTGAAGGCCGTAACCCGCGGACGGGTGAAAAGATTCAGATTTCGGCCTCTCAGCAGGCCAAGTTCAAGCCTGGCAAGGCTCTGAAAGACGCCATCAATCCCTGATCAAGCAGGGACGTGACGGTGCGACGGCCGCTGTCTTCAGCGGCCGTCGATCGTTTGGGTGTCGTGAACGTATTTTCCTGTGCGTCGGGCGGTTAGCTCAGCTGGAAGAGCGCCACGTTTACACCGTGGATGTCGGAGGTTCGAACCCTTCACCGCCCACCACCTATGGCTTTTCGAGCTTCAGGTGGCGAACCGCTCCGAGGTTGTTGAAAGAAGGTGTGCTCGCCGAAGCCAAGGCTTGGGAAGGGCTGCGCGTCTTCTTTATTCAAGTCTGCCGACTTTGTCCGGTAACTAGCCGACGTCGTCCGGTAACTAAAGTCGCCAAAGTCCCGACCGTCGTGCTTGACACGGTCGTTGGGGGACAGTAAACGTCCGCTTCCCGTTGTTGGGGGTGTAGCTCAGTTGGTTAGAGCGCCGGCCTGTCACGCCGGAGGCCGCGGGTTCGAGTCCCGTCACTCCCGCCATATTTTCCCGCATTACGTGAATTGAGACACCAGCCGCCGTTCTCGGCGGAGGGTGTGTTCATGCTGCGGCGCATCCGCGGAAAATCTCGCCTCCGGCGTTGCTATCGGCCAGAAAACGACCTACGTTGTGGGCGCGCTGGAAAAGGGGTTGTGCAACGCACAAATCCCTGCCGATCTGCTGGGGACCGAAGAGCCGATGGAAGCTCTGCTCGCGGAATATCTGCCGATCCTGATGTTTTTGGGCCTCGCCGCCGGCATGGCGGTCGCGATGGTGATCGTGTCGATGGCCGTTGCCCGCCAGAACCCGGACAGCGAGAAACTTTCGCCCTACGAATGCGGCTTCGCGCCGTTCGAGGATGCCCGGACTCAGTTCGACGTCCGCTATTATCTCGTTGCCATCCTGTTCATCATCTTCGATCTGGAAGTCGCGTTTCTGTTCCCATGGGCGGTGTCGCTGGGGGCGATCGGCCAATTCGGATTCTGGTCGATGATGATCTTCCTCGCGCTGCTGACGATCGGTTTCATCTACGAATGGAAGAAGGGAGCGCTGGAATGGGAGTGAGGAGCGATTCGGCCTCCACGCTCGCGGAAGGCCGCCCGCTGCCGCCCGGCGAGGAGCAGAACCGTGTCCTTGGCCAGGTGACCTCCGAGCTGAACGAGCGCGGTTTTCTCGTTTCCAACGTCGACAAGCTGGTGAACTGGGCGCGGACGGGATCGCTGTGGCCGATGACCTTCGGGCTGGCCTGCTGTGCGGTCGAGATGATGCATACCGGTGCCAGCCGCTATGATCTCGACCGTTTCGGTATCGTGTTCCGGCCGAGCCCGCGGCAGTCGGATGTAATGATCGTCGCCGGCACGCTCTGCAACAAGATGGCGCCGGCGCTGCGCAAGGTTTACGACCAGATGGCCGAGCCGCGCTGGGTCATCTCGATGGGAAGCTGCGCCAACGGCGGCGGCTATTATCACTATTCCTATTCGGTGGTGCGCGGCTGCGACCGTATCGTCCCGGTGGACATCTACGTTCCCGGCTGCCCGCCGACGGCCGAAGCCCTGCTCTACGGCATTCTTCAGCTTCAGAAGAAGATCCGGAGAACCGGAACGATCATGCGCTGAGGACGACGCATCGTATGAACCAGGCTCTGATCGATCTGAAAGACTACCTCCTGTCGGCTCTGCCGAGCCAGTTGGAGGGAGGGACCACCGAGTATGACGAGCTTGTCGTGGTCGCGCAGGCTTCGACGATCGCCAAGACGATGCTGTTCCTTCGCGACGACAGCGAGTGCCAGTTCAAGCAACTCATCGACGTTTGCGGCGTCGACTACCCGTCCCGCGATCCGCGGTTCGATGTCGTCTACCAGCTTCTCAGCCTGCGCCACAATCAGCGCATACGGGTCAAGGTGCGGACGGACGAGGCGACGCCCATTCCATCGGTGACCGGCATCTTTTCGGCGGCCGGCTGGTATGAGCGCGAGGTATGGGATCTTTATGGGGTCTACTTCTCGGACCACCCCGACCTTCGCCGCATCCTTACCGACTACGGGTTCGAAGGCCATCCGATGCGGAAGGATTTTCCGCTGACCGGCTTCGTCGAGCTGCGTTACGACGAGGAACAGAAGCGGGTGGCCTATCAGCCGGTACAGCTCACCCAGGAATTCCGCCGCTTCGACTTCCTCAGCCCGTGGGAAGGCGCGCGCCATATCCTGCCGGGTGACGAGAAGGCTACGTCCTGATGGCCGAGGTCGACATCAAGTCCATGACCTTGAACTTCGGCCCGCAGCATCCTGCGGCGCATGGGGTTCTGCGGTTGATCCTGGAGATGGACGGTGAGGTGGTCGAGCGGGCCGATCCGCATATCGGGCTCTTGCATCGCGGCACCGAGAAGCTGATCGAATACAAGACCTACCTGCAGGCGCTGCCCTATTTCGATCGTCTCGACTACGTGTCGATGATGAATCAGGAGCATTGCTTCTCGCTTGCCACCGAGAAGCTTCTGGGCTGCGAGGTGCCGCTCCGCGGACAGTACATCCGGGTTCTGTTTTCCGAGATCACCCGTGTCCTCAATCATCTTCTCCAGCTCGGTGCGCAGGGTCTCGACCTCGGTGCGATGACGCCGTTCCTCTGGCTGTTCGAGGAACGCGAGAAGCTGATGGAGTTCTACGAGCGCGTTTCGGGCGCCCGCCTTCATTCGGCCTATATCCGGCCGGGTGGCGTGCACCAGGACATGCCGGCAGGCATGGACGAGGATATCGCCGCGTGGGCGGCGGCCTTCCCGAAGGTGATCGACGATCTCGAGCACATCCTGACCGAGAACCCGATCTGGAAGGAGCGGACGGTCGACATCGGTGTCGTGACGGCGGAGCAGGCGCTGGATTGGGGATTCACCGGTCCGATGCTGCGGGGATCCGGCGTTCCCTGGGACCTTCGCAAGGCGCAGCCCTACGACGTCTACGACCGCATGGATTTCGACATTCCGGTCGGCAAGAACGGCGACTGCTACGACCGCTACCTCGTTCGCGTCGAGGAGATGCGCCAGAGCCTCCGGATCATCGACCAGTGCCTGGAACAGATGCCGAAGAGCGGACCGGTAGTGACCGAGGATCGCAAGATTGCGCCGCCGCGCCGCGGCGAGATGAAGCAATCGATGGAAGCGCTGATCCACCACTTCAAGCTCTACACCGAGGGCTACAGGGTGCCGGAAGGCGAGACCTATACCGCTGTCGAGGCGCCGAAGGGCGAGTTCGGCGTCTATCTGGTCTCCGACGGCACCAACAAGCCTTATCGCTGCAAGATCCGCGCGCCCGGATTTGCCCATTTGCAGGGGCTCGACTTCATGAGCAAGGGCTACCAGCTCGCCGACGTGGTGGCCTGCATCGCGACCATGGACATCGTGTTCGGGGAGATCGATCGATGAGCGCTCGCGAACGCGGCGATGCGACGCCTTTCGCGTTCTCCGACGAGAACCGGGCTGTCGCCGACAAGATCATCGCTCGCTACCCGGAAGGGCGGCAGGCGAGCGCGGTGATTCCGCTGCTCGATCTGGCCCAGCGGCAGTCCGGGGGATGGCTTCCTCAAGGCGCCATGGACGCGGTGGCGGAGCTTCTGGCGATGCCGACGATCCGCGTCTACGAGGTCGCGTCGTTCTACACCATGTTCCGGCTGAGAAAGCCCGGGAAGCACGTCGTCGAGGTCTGCACCACCACACCCTGCTGGCTGCGGGGGAGCGATGCGGTGCTGAAGACATGCCGGGAGACGTTGGGAATCGACGTCGGCGAGACGGATGCGGCCGGCGACTTCACTTTGATGGAAGTCGAGTGCCTGGGGGCCTGCGTCAATGCGCCGATGATGCAGATCGGTGACGACTATTACGAAGACCTCGACGCAGAGAGCACCCGCCGCGTACTGGAAGCGCTGCGGAAAGGCGAAACCCCGACTGCCGGATCGCAGATCGGCCGCAAGAGCTCCGAGCCGGTGACCGGCTCGACCACCCTCCTTGCCAAAAGCGAGTCCGCCTAATGCTTTCGGACCAGGACCGCATTTTCACCAATCTCTACGGATTCCAGGATTGGCATCTGGACGCGGCGAAAAAGCGCGGCGACTGGGATGGCACCAAGGCGCTGATGGAGAACGGCCAGGACTGGATCATCGACCAGATCAAGGCCTCGGGCCTGCGCGGGCGAGGCGGCGCAGGCTTTCCGTCCGGGCTCAAATGGTCGTTCATGCCGAAGAAATCGGACGGCCGGCCGTCCTATCTCGTCGTCAATGCCGACGAGGGCGAACCGGGCACCTGCAAGGACCGCGACATGATGCGCCACGACCCGCACAAGCTGGTCGAAGGCTGCCTGCTCGCGGGCTTCGCGATGAACGCCGTTGCCGCCTACATCTACATCCGGGGCGAGTTCTACCGTGAGGCCGAGAACCTGCAGGGGGCGATTGACGAAGCCTATGAGGCCGGGCTGATCGGCAAGAACGCATGCGGCTCGGGCTACGATTTCGACGTCTATCTGCATCGCGGTGCCGGCGCTTATATCTGCGGCGAAGAGACCGCGCTGATCGAGAGCCTGGAAGGGAAGAAGGGCCAGCCGCGGCTGAAGCCGCCTTTCCCCGCCAATGCCGGGCTCTATGGCTGCCCGACCACCGTGAACAACGTCGAAACGATCGCCGTCGCGCCGACCATTCTGCGTCGCGGCGGTGCGTGGTTCGCCGGGCTCGGCCGGCAGAACAACACCGGCACCAAGGTCTTCTGCATCTCCGGCCATGTCGAGCACCCATGCAACGTCGAGGAGGAGATGGGCATTCCCCTCCGCGAGTTGATCGAGAAGCATGCGGGCGGGGTTCGCGGCGGCTGGAACAACTTGCTGGCGGTGATTCCCGGCGGATCGTCGGTGCCGGTCTTGCCGAAATCGATCTGCGACAGCGTGCTGATGGACTTCGATGCGCTTAAGGAAGTGAAGTCGGGTCTCGGCACGGCGGCGGTGATCGTCATGGACAAGTCGACCGACATCGTTCGCGCCATCGCCCGGCTGTCGAAATTCTACATGCACGAAAGCTGCGGCCAGTGCACGCCGTGCCGCGAGGGAACCGGGTGGTTGTGGCGTGTCATGGACCGCCTTGTGGTCGGCAATGCCCGCAAGGAAGAGATCGACATGCTGGAACAGGTCACCAAGCAGATCGAAGGTCACACGATCTGCGCCCTGGGTGATGCGGCGGCATGGCCGGTTCAGGGGCTGATCCGCCACTTCCGGCCGGAGCTCGAACGCCGCATAGAGGCGGCGCGCAGCGGTCAGGCCAGTCAGGCGGCCTGAGGGAAGAGGACCGATGCCCACGCTTACCATCGACGGACAGGAAGTAACGGTCGAACCCGGCTGCACGGTGTTGCAGGCCTGCGAGGTGGCCGGCGTCGAGATTCCGCGCTTCTGCTACCACGAGCGTCTGTCGATCGCCGGCAACTGCCGCATGTGCCTCGTCGAGATGGAGAAGTCGCCGAAGCCCGTCGCCTCATGCGCGATGCCGGCGGGCGACGGCATGGTGATCCGCACCAACACGCCGTCCGTCAAGAAGGCGCGGGAAGGCGTGCTGGAATTCCTGCTGATCAACCACCCGCTGGATTGCCCAATCTGCGACCAGGGCGGCGAATGTGATCTCCAGGACTTGACGATGGGCTACGGGCCCGGCGGCAGCCGCTACGACGAGAACAAGCGAGCGGTCGAGGAGAAGGAATTCGGCCCGCTCATCAAGACCCATATGACGCGCTGCATCCATTGCACGCGCTGCGTCCGGTTCCTCGACGAGGTCGCGGGAAGCCCGGAACTCGGCGGCATCGGTCGCGGCGAGCATATGGAGATCGACACCTTCGTTCAGAAGTCGATCAGCTCGGAGCTCTCCGGCAACATCATCGATCTGTGTCCGGTCGGCGCGCTGACCTCGAAGCCGTATGCGTTCACCGCGCGATCCTGGGAGCTCCGCAAGGCCGAATCGGTCGATGTGCTCGATGCCGTGGGCAGCAATATCAGGGTCGATTTCCGCGGCCGCGAGGTGATGCGGATTCTGCCGCGGCTCAACGAGGACGTGAACGAGGAGTGGATCGCCGACAAGACCCGCTTCGCCTATGACGGCTTGCGCCGCCAGCGCCTGGACCGTCCCTATGTACGCCAGGACGGGCGGCTGCGTCCGGTGACCTGGGCGGAAGCCTTCGATGCGATCGCCGCGAAGCTGCGCGGGGTTTCGGGAGAACGGATCGGTGCGATCGTCGGCGACTTGTGTGATGCCGAGGCGATGTTCGCCCTCAAAGGGCTGATGGCGGCATTGGGATCCGGCAATATCGATTGCCGGCAGGACGGCGCCAAGCTCGATGCCGGCGTGCGTGCGAGCTACCTGTTCAACACGACGATCCGGGGTATCGAGGAGGCAGACGCCTGCCTGCTGATCGGCACCAACCCGCGTTGGGAAGCGCCGCTGATCAATGCGCGGCTACGGAAGCGCTGGCTGCGCGGCGGCTTCGAGATCGGGCGGATCGGCGTTCCGTTCAACCTGACCTATCGCCTCCGCGATCTCGGCGCGGGGCCGCAGAGCCTGAGCGAAATCGTCGACGGTACCCACGAATTCTGCAGCACGCTGTCGAAGGCCGAGCGGCCGATGATGATCCTGGGCTCCGGCGCTGTGGCCCGTCCGGACGGCGCGGCCGTCCTGATGGCTGCGCGCAAGATCGCCGAAGCCAACGGCATGATCCAGGACGATTGGAACGGCTTCAACGTCCTTCACCGCGCGGCATCGCGGGTCGGCGGGCTGGATCTCGGTTTCGTTCCGGAGAAGGGAGCGAAGGACGTCGCCGGCATGGTTGCGGCGGCGGGGAAGGGGGAGCTCGACATCCTCTTCCTGATGGGCGCCGACGAGATCGACATGGCGGCGCTCGGGGAAACCTTCGTCATCTATCAGGGACATCACGGGGATGCAGGCGCCCATCGTGCCGATGTGGTGCTGCCCGGCGCGACCTACACGGAAAAGGACGGGCTCTACGTCAACACCGAGGGACGGGTCCAGGAGGGTCGGCGGGCCGTGTTTCCGCCGGGCGAGGCACGCGAAGACTGGACGATCCTCAGAGCGCTGTCGGATGTTCTTGGCGTCACGCTGCCATACGATTCGCTTCGCGACCTGCGGCTTGCTCTGTATGAAGCGGCGCCGACCTTCGCGGTTCAGGATCGTATCGAGCCGGCGCCATGGGGGAAGTTCGGCGGGCGCGGCAAGCTGAAGACCGACCCGTTCGTCGGCCCGGTCGACAACTACTACATGACCGACCCCATCACTCGCGCCTCGGAGACGATGGCGAAGTGCAGCGCCATGCTGGTTCAGGAGCAGGAAAAGGCGACCGGCACCGATGACTGAGCTGTGGCAGGGATATGTCTGGCCGGGCGTGATTATCGTCGCCCAGATTCTGCTGATCGTCGTGCCGATCCTGGGTGGCGTCGCCTATCTGACCTACGCCGAACGCAAGGTCATCGCGGCCATGCAGCTTCGCCGGGGCCCGAACGTCGTCGGGCCTTTCGGTCTTTTGCAGCCGATCGCTGACGGCCTGAAGCTGCTGATGAAGGAGACGGTGCTGCCGAGCGGCGCCAACAAGGTCGTTTTCTTCATCGCGCCGATGATCACCTTCGTCCTGAGTTTCGCCGCATGGGCGGTGATCCCGTTTGATGAAGGATGGGTCCTTTCCGACATAAACGTCGGTATTTTATATCTTTTTGCGGTCTCCTCGCTTGGCGTCTACGGCATCATCATGGCCGGCTGGGCGAGTAACTCGAAATACGCCTTCCTCGGCGCTCTGCGTTCCGCGGCGCAAATGGTTTCGTACGAGGTCTCGATCGGCTTCGTGATCGTGACCGTGCTGGTGTGCGTCGGTTCGCTCAATCTCTCCGACGTGGTGATGGCGCAGAAGGACCTGTGGTTCTTCATCCCGCTGTTTCCGATGTTCATTGTCTTCTTCATCTCGGCGTTGGCTGAGACCAACCGTCACCCCTTCGACCTTCCGGAGGACGAGGCGGCGCTGGTCAGCGGTTATTTCGTCGAATACTCGTCGATGCTGTTCGCCCTGTTCTTCCTCGGCGAATACGCAGCGATGATCCTGATGAGCGGGATGGCGACGATCCTGTTCCTGGGGGGCTGGCTGCCGCCGTTCGACGTGGCGCCGTTCACCTGGATCCCGGGCGTGATCTGGTTCGCGCTCAAGGTCGCGTTCATGCTGTTCTGCTTCCTGTGGGTCCGGGCGACGCTGCCCCGGTTCCGCTACGACCAACTGATGCGGTTGGGATGGAAGGTCTTCCTGCCGCTCTCATTGCTTTGGCTGGTGATCACGGCGGGTGCGCTGGTCGCCTTTGACTGGCTTCCGAATTGACGTTATTCCAGCGACGCGATCGGGGAACCTCGGCGACGACAGGGCGGCCTGAGACCGCTTCGTCGCTCTAGGGGGAACAGGGGAAATGGCATTTATCGACCGCAGCGCCCGAGCGCTGTTCCTGGGCGAGATCGTTTCGGGCATGGCGCTCACCCTGCGCTATTTCTTCAAGCGCAAGGTGACGCTGAACTATCCCTACGAGAAGGGCCCGCTCAGCCCGCGTTTCCGCGGCGAGCATGCGCTTCGCCGCTATCCCAACGGCGAAGAACGCTGCATCGCCTGCAAGCTGTGCGAGGCGATCTGTCCGGCGCTGGCCATCACCATCGAGGCGGAGCCGCGCGAGGACGGCAGCCGGCGGACCACCCGCTACGACATCGACATGGTGAAATGCATCTACTGCGGCTACTGCCAGGAAGCCTGCCCGGTGGATGCGATCGTCGAGGGGCCGAACTACGAGTTCGCCACCGAAACCCGCGAGGAGCTGCTCTACAACAAGGATAAGCTGCTGGCGAACGGCGACCGCTGGGAACGGCAGATCGCCGCAAATCTCGCCGCGGACGCACCCTACCGGTGAGGGGGCAGGCGATCACGATGCCCGTCGTCGGGCAGGGCGGCACGGACCGGCGATCGGGGGAACTGACGGCGTGATTATCTCCGGGCTCGTCTTCTACATCTTCGCCACCGTGATCGTGGCCTCGGCAGTGATGGTGATTTCTTCCCGCAATCCCGTCCATTCGGTGCTGTTCCTGATCCTCGCCTTCCTCAACGCGGCAGGCCTGTTCGTGCTGATGGGGGCCGAGTTCCTGGCGTGGATCCTGGTCATCGTCTATGTCGGCGCAGTCGCGGTGCTGTTCCTGTTCGTGGTGATGATGCTGAACATCAACGCCGCCGAGATGCGCCGCGGTGTCATGGATTATCTGCCGACGGGCGCGTTGGTCGGGCTGGTGCTGCTGATCGAGATCGCGATGATCGTGATGAATCAGCAGTTCGGCTCCGATGTCGCGGGAATGGTCGGCGTTCCGACGCCCGCCGTCGACCAGGTGACCAATACCAAGGCGCTCGGCGACGTCCTCTACACCCGCTACATCTACCTGTTCGAAGCCGCCGGCATCATCCTGCTGATCGCCATGATCGGGGCGATTGTCCTGACCTTGCGCGGGCGTCCGGGTGTTCGTCGTCAGCGGATTCCCGATCAGATCGGCCGACGCCGCGAGGAGGCCGTCGAACTGAAGAAAGTCACGCCCGGGAGCGGTGTCTGATGGAAATCACGCTCGCTCACTACCTGGTGCTCGCTGCCATCCTGTTCACGCTCGGCGTGTTCGGCATCTTCCTGAACCGTAAGAACGTGATCATCATCCTGATGTCGATCGAGCTGATCCTGCTCGCGGTCAACATCAATCTGGTGGCGTTTTCGACCCATCTCGGCGATCTCGTCGGGCAGGTATTCGCCATGTTCGTGCTGACCGTCGCTGCTGCCGAAGCGGCGATCGGACTTGCGATCCTCGTCGTCTACTTCCGGAACCGCGGCACCATCGCGGTCGAGGAAATCAACCTGATGAAGGGCTGACCGGACGATGTATGTGCTGAGCGTTTTCCTGCCGCTGATCGGCGCCGTCATCGCCGGCTTGTTCGGTCGCGTCCTCGGCGACCGCGGGTCACAGCTCATCACTTCCGGGGCGATGGTCCTGTCGTTCGTGTTCGCCGTGGTGATCCTGTTCCAGGTAGCGATCGGCGGCGATCCGCGCTCTGTCGAGCTTCTGACTTGGATCCAGTCGGGCGAATTCGACGTCTCCTGGGCGCTTCAGTTCGACTCGCTGTCGGCGGTGATGATTTTCGTCGTCACCGGCGTATCGACGCTCGTCCACATCTACTCGATCGGCTATATGAGCCACGATCCGCACAAGCCGCGGTTCATGGCCTATCTGTCGCTGTTCACCTTCTCGATGCTGATGCTGGTGACGGCCGACAACTTCGTCCAGCTGTTCTTCGGCTGGGAAGGGGTGGGGCTGTGCTCGTACCTGCTGATCGGTTTCTGGTATTCGAAGCCGTCGGCCAACGCCGCCGCCATCAAGGCCTTCCTGGTCAACCGAGTCGGTGATTTCGGCTTCGCGCTCGGCATCGTCGCCATCTTCTTCGTCTTCGATGCCGTCGACTACGAAACCGTCTTCACCGTGGCGCCCGATTTCGCCGGAACCACGACGACCTTCCTGAGCTGGGAGGTCGATACCCTGACCCTGATCTGCCTGCTGCTGTTCATCGGCGCCATGGGCAAATCGGCGCAGATCGGACTGCATACGTGGCTTCCCGACGCCATGGAGGGCCCGACGCCGGTCTCCGCCCTGATCCATGCCGCGACGATGGTGACGGCGGGTGTGTTCATGGTCGCCCGCTGTTCGCCGTTGTTCGAGCTGTCGCCCTTCGCGCTGGGCGTGGTCACCGTCGTCGGAGGGACGACGGCGATTTTCGCGGCGACGGTCGGCCTGGTCCAGAACGACATCAAGCGCGTCATCGCCTATTCGACCTGCAGCCAGCTTGGCTACATGTTCTTCGCCTGCGGGGTCTCGGCCTATCAGGCCGGCATCTTCCATCTGATGACCCACGCGTTCTTCAAGGCGCTGCTGTTCCTCGGCGCCGGCTCGGTGATCCATGCCATGTCGGACGAGCAGGACATGCGGAAGATGGGCGGTATCTGGCGGATGATCCCGCTCACCTACGCCCTGATGTGGATCGGATCGCTGGCACTGGCTGGGATCCCACCTTTCGCAGGCTTCTTCTCGAAGGACATGATCCTCGAAGCAGCCTGGGGCGCGCACAGCTTCGTCGGCGGTTACGCCTTCTGGCTCGGCACCATCGCCGCGGCCCTGACCGCCTTCTATTCGTGGCGGCTCCTGTTCATGACCTTCCATGGCGAGCCGCGCGCCGACCACCACGTCATGGCACATGTTCACGAATCGCCCAAGGTGATGACCATTCCGCTGATTCTGCTGGCGGTCGGCGCCGTGGTCGCGGGCTATCTCGGCCTGCCGATGGTCGAGCCCGAGGGCGAATTCTGGGGCGAAGCGATCTACATCCTGCCCGGCCATCATCCGCTCGAAGCCGCGCATCATGCTCCGTTCTGGGTGAAGATCATGCCGCTGATCATGGGCGTGGGCGGCATCGCGGTCGCGTATCTGTTCTATATCGCCGATCCGACCCTGCCGCGCCGGCTGGCCGGCCGCTTCCAGGGGCTCTACCGGTTCCTCCTGAACAAATGGTACTTCGACGAGCTTTACGATCGAATCTTCGTGAGGCCCGCCAAGGCGATCGGCTACGGGCTTTGGAAGTCGGGTGACGGCGACGTGATCGACGGCATCGGGCCGGACGGGATCTCGGCCGCCATCGTGCAGATCGCCCGGCGGGCGGGACGGCTGCAGAGCGGCTACATCTACCATTACGCCTTCGTCATGCTGATCGGCGTGGCGGCCTTCATTACCTGGTACATCGTCGGGACGGGGCTGTGAGCGATCGATGAGCGAGCTTCCGCTACTTTCCCTGCTCATCTTCCTGCCGCTCGTCGGTGCCCTGATCGTTCTCACGATCCGCGGCGATGACGACGTCGTCGCGCGGAACGCTCGGAACGTCGCCCTGTGGGCGTCGATGATCACCTTCGCGTTGTCGATCATGCTGTGGGCGGGCTTCGAGACCGGAACCGCCGACTTCCAGTTCGTCGAGAAGAGTGCGTGGCTGCCCGAGCTCAATATCGGCTACCATCTCGGCGTCGACGGTATCTCGATGCTGTTCGTCGTTCTGTCGGCCTTCCTGACGCCGATTTGCATCCTGGCGAGCTGGGAAGCGATCACCTCGCGCGTCAAGGAGTACATGATCGCCTTCTTGGTGCTCGAGTCGCTGATGATCGGCGTCTTCTGTGCCCTCGATTTCGTCCTGTTCTATCTATTCTTCGAAGCCATGCTGATCCCGATGTTCCTGATCATCGGGATCTGGGGCGGACCGCGGCGAGTGTACGCGGCCTTCAAGTTCTTCCTCTACACGCTGGTCGGCTCGGTTCTGCTGCTGATCGCCCTTCTGGTGATCTACTTCCAGGGTGGCACCACCGACATTCCGACCCTGATGAACCTGCATATCGATCCGGGCCTGCAGAAGTGGCTGTGGCTGGCGCTGTTCGCCTCCTTCGCGGTCAAGGTGCCGATGTGGCCCGTCCACACCTGGCTGCCCGACGCCCATGTCGAAGCGCCGACGGCGGGTTCGGTGATCCTGGCCGGCGTGCTGTTGAAGATGGGCGGATACGGCTTCCTGCGCTTCTCGCTGCCGATCCTGCCCGATGCCACCGTCTACTTCACGCCGCTGATCTTCACACTCAGCGTCGTCGCGGTGATCTACACCTCGTTGGTGGCACTGATGCAGGAGGACATGAAGAAGCTCATCGCTTATTCCTCCGTCGCGCATATGGGCTTCGTCACCATCGGTATCTTCACGTTGAACATGCAGGGTCTGCAGGGCGGGATCATGCAGATGATCAGCCACGGCATCGTCTCGGCGGCATTGTTCCTCTGCGTGGGCGTCGTCTATGACCGCAAGCATTCGCGCCTGATCGAAACCTATGGCGGACTCGTTCATCGCATGCCGGCCTATGCGGCAGTGTTCATGGTGTTCATGCTGGCTTCCGTCGGTCTTCCGGGTACCAGCGGTTTCGTCGGTGAGCTTCTCGTTCTGGTCGGCGCGTTCCAGGCGCGGACCTGGGTGGCGGCGCTCGCCGCGACCGGCCTCATTCTCGGCGCTGCCTACATGCTGTGGCTGTATCGGCGCGTGATCTTCGGCGCGCTGACCAAGGAGGACCTCAAGTCGATGGTCGATCTCTCGCCGCGCGAAATGCTGGTGTTCGCGCCGCTGGTGGCCGCGACCTTGTTCTTCGGTATCTATCCGCAGCCGCTTCTCGATGTGATGGATGCCTCGGTGGCGAATCTGATTGCCCAGACCCAGGCGGGACAGGGCTCGGTCGCTCAGATGGATGTGATGGGGCGCTAGGGCGAAGTGATGGCATACGGCATCGACATAGCGGCTGTTCTGCCGGAACTGTGGCTTGGCGTCGGCGCTTTGGTGCTGTTGATGGTCGGCGCCTTCGGGCGCAGCCATGCCGATCGCGCCGTCTTCTGGCTGTCCTGTCTGCTGTTGACGGTCGCCCTGGTCATCGTCCTTGGCGGCACCGTCGAACGTCAGGTGGTGATGGGCGGCTTGTTCGTCAGCGACGGCTTCAGCCAGTTCATGAAGGTGCTGGTTCTGCTCGGCGCCTTGCTGAGCCTCGTCATGGCGCAGGGCTATCGTACCCGGGAGCATATGGCCCAGTTCGAGTTCCCGGCCCTGGTGGTCCTGGCGACGCTCGGCATGCTGATGATGATCTCGGCCAACGACCTGATGTCGCTCTATATCGGCCTCGAGTTGCAGAGCCTGTCGCTCTACGTGTTGGCCGCATTCAAGCGGGATTCCCTACGCTCGACCGAAGCCGGTCTCAAGTACTTCATTCTCGGCGCCCTGTCCTCGGGCATGCTGCTTTATGGCTGCTCGCTGGTCTATGGCCTTACCGGGACGACGAATTTCGACGCCATCGCCGCGAGCCTCGTTCACGAATCCAGTGACGGCCGGCTGATAGGCCTTCTCGCCGGTCTGGTCTTCATTGCGGCTGCGCTGGCCTTCAAGGTTTCGGCCGTGCCCTTCCACATGTGGACGCCGGACGTCTATGAAGGCTCGCCGACGCCGGTCACGGCCTTTTTCGCCGCTGCGCCCAAGATCGCAGCAATGGCGTTGTTCGTCCGGGTATTCGTCTCGCCTTTCGGGGGCATGACGGGGGAATGGCAGCAGGTCGTGGTGTTCGTGTCGATCGCGTCGATGTCGCTCGGTGCGGTCGCCGCGATCGCCCAGCGCAATATCAAGCGGCTCATGGCCTACAGCTCGATCGGCCATGTCGGTTACGCGCTGGTGGGGCTGGCGGCCGGCACCGAACTCGGTGTTCGCGGGATCGCCGTCTACATGGCGATCTACCTGATGATGACCATCGGCACCTTCGGCTGCATTCTCGCCATGCGTCGGCGGGGCCAGATGGTGGAAAACATCGACGATCTGGCCGGATTGTCGCGGACCCAACCGATGCTGGCCTTCGCCATGGGCGTGATGATGTTCTCGCTGACCGGCATCCCGCCGCTCGCCGGCTTCTTCGGCAAGCTCTACGTGTTCATGGCGGCGGTCGAAGCAGGGCTCTACGGCCTCGCGGTGATCGGCATCCTCACGTCGGTCGTGGCGGCCTTCTATTACCTCCGTATCGTCAAGCTGATGTATTTCGACGAGCCGGCTGAGCCCTTCGACCGTCCGATGGGGAACGAGCTCGGGATCGTGGTCGGCGCTACCAGCCTGGTGACGCTGCTGTTCTTCCTTTATCAGACGCCGGTGCTGGTCGGCGCGCAGGTGGCTGCATCCGCGCTGTTTCCGTGACGCCGAGTCTGCCGTCCGGCTTCAGTCTGGTCGCGCTGGACAGGGTCGAAAGCACCAACGACGAAGCAAAGATCCTGGCTCGGACAGGTGCGCCGCACGGGACGGTCGTGTGGGCTCGCGCGCAGAGCAAAGGCCGCGGCCGTCACGGCCGGCGCTTTCAATCTCCGGCCGGCAATCTCTATGTATCGGTCGTCCTGCGCCCCGATTGCGCGCTTCAGGTCGCTGCGGAAGTTTCCTTCCTGGCCGCGCTGGCCGTCGGCGAAGCCCTGTCCGGATGGCTGCCGACCGAAGCGGACGTCCGTTACAAATGGCCGAACGACGTGATGGTCGACGGTCGGAAGGTCTCCGGAATCCTTCTCGAATCGTCTTCCGATTCGAATGGTCGGCTGGAATGGCTGATCGTCGGCGTCGGCATCAATGTCGCGTCGTTCCCGGCCGGACTCGTTCCCCCGGCGACCAGCCTGCATGCGTCCGGAGGGGAGGGGGGAACGGTGGAGGCCGTGCTCGAGGCATTCATGGCGCGTCTGGCCCACTGGTTCGCCGTCTGGCGGGAAAAGGGGTTCGCGCCTGTCCGGGAAGCCTGGTGGCGGTCGGCTCAGGGACGCGGAGAACTTCTGTCCGTTCGCCGTGGCGACACCGTGTTGCGGGGGCGATTCGAGTCGCTCGATGTCGATGGAGCGCTGATCGTGACGGCCGAAGACGGACAGCTTCACCGCATCAATGCGGGCGACGTGTATTTTTCTAGCGGAGGATGAGCGCGAATGCTGCTCGCGATAGATGCCGGCAACACCAATACGGTGTTCGCGATCTTCGACGGCGACGCGCTGGTCGGGTCGTGGCGGGCGTCGACCAACGTCCATCGCACGGCCGACGAATACGCCGTCTGGCTCACGCAGCTCATGGCGCTGGACGGGTTGTCGCGCGAGAACGTCAAGGCGGCGGTGATCGCGACAGTCGTGCCGCAAGCGCTTTACGAGCTTCGCACGTTCTGTCGCCGGTATTTCAAGGCCGATCCGCTGGTGGTCGGTGAGGGCGGGGTGGTCCCCGGTCTTACCGTCAATATCGAGCGGCCGTCGGAGGTCGGCGCAGACCGTCTGGTGAACGCCGTCGCCGCTCACAGTCGTTATGGTGCACCCGTCATAGTGATCGATTTCGGCACGGCCACCACCTTCGATTTGGTGGGGGCCGGCGGGACCTATGAAGGCGGCGTCATCGCTCCCGGCATCAACCTTTCGCTCGAAGCCCTCAACATGGCGGCCGCCAAGCTGCCCAGGATCGCGGTCGCGCGTCCGCCACGGGTCCTCGGCAAAAGCACCGTCGGCGCAATGCAGTCCGGGGTCTTCTGGGGCTATGTCGGACTGATCGAGGGGGTCATCTCGCGCATCATCGAAGAAGTAGGAGACGACATGAAAACCGTCGCGACAGGCGGTCTCGCACCGCTGTTCGCCGACGCGACAGACAGTATCGACATCGTCGACTCGGATCTGACGCTCTACGGGCTGGTCGAGATCGATCGCCGCAGCCGGAAACCCGAATGACCAAAGCTGACGCCATGATGCCGGATGTGACCGGCGACGAATTGCTGTTCCTGCCGCTCGGCGGGGCCGGTGAGATCGGGATGAACCTCAATCTCTACGGCCTGGACGGCAAATGGCTGATGGTCGATCTCGGCATCAGCTTCGACGACGGTCGATTGCCCGGGATTGACGTGATCATGCCCGATCCGGCCTTCATCGCGGAACGAAAGGACGATCTGCTCGGCCTTGTCGTGACTCACGCGCATGAGGACCACATCGGCGCGATCCAGTACCTCTGGCCGCAGCTTCAATGCCCCGTATACGCGACGCCGTTCACGGCAGCCGTGCTGAAACGAAAGCTGGTCGAAACCGGCCTGGAAGGAAAGGTGCCGGTCCACATCGTTCCGCTGGGCGGGACCGTGGATCTGGGGCCGTTCTCGATCGAACTCGTCACGATCACCCATTCGATTCCGGAACCGAACGCCCTCGCGATTCGCACGCGCTTCGGCACGATCGTTCACACCGGAGACTGGAAGATCGATCCCGAACCGGTGGTGGGCGAGGTCACCGACGAGGCGGCGCTACGCGGCCTGGGCGATGACGGGGTGCTCGCGCTGGTCTGTGACTCGACCAACGTCTTCCGTGACGGTCATTCCGGCTCCGAGGCCGGACTGACCGACAATCTCGACGCTCTGGTGAAGGAGCGAAGGGGGGCGATCGCCGTCACGACCTTCGCGACCAACATTGCCCGCATCGCCACGATCGCCCGGATCGCCAAACAGAACGACCGTCACGTGGCTCTGGTCGGCCGATCGCTCTGGCGGGTGACGGAAGCGGCGCGCGAGACCGGGTATCTCGCCGATATCGAACCGTTCCTGACCGACCGTGACGCGGGCTTTCTCCCAAAGGACAAGCTGCTTCTGATCTGCACCGGCTGCCAGGGCGAGCCCCGGGCAGCCTTGTCCCGCATCGCCGCCGGCGATCACCCGCAGATATCGTTGGGGGAGGGAGACAGCGTCATCTTTTCCTCGCGAATCATTCCCGGGAACGAGCCTGCTATCGGCCGGCTGCACAACCGCCTGCTCGAACGTGGCGTCGAAATTCTGACCGAGGAGGATCACGACATTCATGTGTCCGGCCATCCGGCGCGGGACGAGTTGGCGATGATGTATCAGTGGACCCGGCCGCGCATCGCCGTGCCGGTTCACGGTGAACTCCGGCATTTGGCGGAGCACGCCGCTCTTGCGGCGAGCCTTCAGGTTCCCGAGCCGTTGGTAATTGCGAATGGCCGGCTTCTTCGTCTCGCCCCCGGACCCGCTGAATTTTTAGGCACGGTGCCATCCGGCCGACTGGCCCTCGACGGGCGCGAACTAGTGGCCCTGGACAGCGACGGTCTGAGGGAACGCCGCCGCCTGATGAACGAGGGCGCCGCCTATATCACGCTGGTTGTGGATAACGGCGGC
>MDTD01078949.1_pt1 | contig 24575 bp, 17 predicted proteins | sample 811221 | NCBI WGS metagenome assembly MDTD01 (sample SAMN05326646, study PRJNA326480) | marine metagenome | isolation source: seawater | place: Pacific Ocean: South West | collected 2011 | reverse complement strand
TATTGGTCTTTGAATGGGATTCCGCTCAATCAATTCGAAACAGGAGATGCGGGTGCGATCGAGGTCGGCCCTCTTAGATGCGCCGAAGAAAGCATCCTAGGTGGCCTGTGTGAATCATCTGAATCACATTTGCTAGAGCTACGCATAGTTGATTCCGGGGTCCAGACGATTCTCGTATGGAGTCTAGATATTCGAACTTGGTCTGAACCCCCTACGCTATCTGAGCAATTATTGGATGTGATTAGCGGGCCTCTTGGTTTCACAATTATCGGTTGTATCGTACTGATTCTAGCAATATCCGTTGCAGCTGCAGGGATAGTCGCTAGGAGGAGGGCTGTTCTGAAAGAGGCGCTGGGTGTGTATGGATTCTCAGAACAGCATATTCACGAGGTGTCTGCTCCGCAAAATATACCTCGCTCTCCAGACTTCAATCGTGACTGAATCTAATGTTTCAATCATCTTCCTCTTCGAGCATCGGATCATCAACACTCGTCCACCCATCCGGGGAAGGTTCATCCAATGACTCGAGATCTATGTCTTCCGTATCTTCTTCTCGCCAGATTGGATCTTCGAGCACTCCACTAAGCATTAGGACATCGTCTTCGTCTAATCTACTTTTTATCGTTGATAGTCCTCTCTTCAGCGGCAGAAGATGCCCGATGGGGGTTCCGGATGTAACGAATGGGTGAGTGGCCATTCCGATCAGCAGGCCTCTTCCCGGGGAACGGATCTCTACAGATTCCCTAGCATGCTCTGGGTCAGTTACCGTAGCAACGACTTCGTCTGCTTCTATTACAGACCCTACAGGAGCGAGCACATCAAGGAGTCCTCCATGATCTGATCGTATCCATATTGAGCCAGATGCCAAGAGTCTGAATCTTGGACTACTCGGATATCCGGGGATCATGCGCAGATAACGTAGGACGTTCAGTATGCCATACGTTGCGACCTGTACGGCATCTGAATCTAGTGAATCTGCACCGCCTCCTTCGAATGTTATGCACCCAAGGTCGTGCTCATTTGAGACTCTTCTCAGAGAACCTCTTGGCCCAAGACCATCAAGAAGCACTTCAATTCCGAAGGCTCTTGCAAGCATGCTACTTGGGGGGTGGGCGAGATTCGCTCGTATATGGGGCAAGTTCGTCCTGCCGCTTGCTGCTGAATGTAAATCGATTATGAAGTCGCTAGTCTTGGCAATATGTTCCCATAATCTCAAAGCTATTCTTTGCGTGGTATTTCCTCCATCTCTACCGGGAAAGAATCGATTCAAATCCCTTCCATCCGGAATATATCGTGTTCTCCTCCTGTAACCTGGAAGATTGACGATCGGCACTATCCTGAGTGTTCCTGCCATTACTTCAGCGTCAATCGCCTTACCTTCCCCGAGTATCTGGCTCGATTGAAGGAAGGTGAGTGCTTGTGGTCCCACCAATTCATTCCCATGCACGGCCCCAAGAAGGGTTACCGTCGGGCCCGGCCTAGTTCCGTGAACAACGGTTATGGGTATCGACCAAGATTCTCCGATTTCAGTATCAATCAGATCGAATGGTATGGTGCGGACTACGCCCGGTTTAGTCGTTCTGCGTTCAATCTTGTGATTTTTCTGCCCGGATTTTCGTGACCATGCCTCGGGGCTCGAAGACTTTTCTTCACTTGCGTCTTCAATCTCCCTTCGTCTCCTCTTTGGTATCTGGTTTACCACCTTCAGCGGTGATCTGCGCCTCTTGGATGAGGCGCGTTTGACTCCTTTTTTGGAATCCTTAGTTCCAGAATCGTCACTCAACGCCCATGGGAGGAGGGGGTCCGAGATAAGTGGCACTGAGAGTGGATTAGTTCCGCAATGATTGAATTCGTATTCCTCTAGACATCAAATATGAGTGATGTAGGCGATATGTCGGTTCAAGAAAAATATGCTAGTAGTAGCATCTGCTTTGGTTGTGGTCCTGCCAATCCAAATGGCCTAAGAATTCGATCTTTTCGTTCAGAAAATGGTCTCGTGATGGAATTTGAAACCCTGCCCGAGCATCAAGCATTTCCAGGCATGGTGAATGGTGGCATAATAGGAACTCTGCTTGATTGTCACGGTAATTGGGCCGCTGCTATCGCAATCATGGACAGGGATGGTTTGGATGAGCCCCCATGCACAGTAACTGCTAGTTACACCGTGAATCTGAAGAGGCCGACTCCTTCCAACTCAAAGTTGGTTATCAGGGCGAAAGCGGTGGATGAATCGAAGTGGGATGATCGGGTAAAAATTGAGATGGCTCTCGAGGCAGATGGAATCCTATGTGCAGAAGGAAAGGGACTTTTCGTTGCAGTTAAAGAAGGTCATCCGGCATTTCACAGATGGTCTTGATTGAAAACGAATGCCTCTTACATTCGGCATCCTTTAGCGCCCTGACTTGAAGCAAGGCCATGATGGAGGCTGGTTCGCAGGCCAGAGTTCGCACTCTCGGCATTAATCGCAGACTGGCTGATGCGGTCGAGAATATACTCGGAATAGATTCTCTTTATCCGCCTCAAGAAGAGGCCCTCAGGCAAGGTCTAACAGGCAAGAACCTGATGTTATCAATACCCACGGCAAGTGGGAAATCCCTAGTTGCGCACATATGCATGCTCCAGAAGGTAATCTCGAGTGGTGGAGGGAGGGGCATCTACGTGGTCCCTCTCAAGGCATTGGCTAGCGAAAAGCACGAAGAGATACGTGGGCTATGCGAAGGTGTTGGCCTAAAGGCGAGTCTTGCTCTTGGAGATAGGGGGGAGGAAATGGGCTCCCTGCATGACTGGGATGTCCTTGTCTGTACTAGTGAGCGTCTTGATTCCCTAATCCGAACTCGTCCAAATTTTCTGGATAATGTCGAAGCAATCGTGATTGATGAGTTTCATCTTCTTGATGACCCCGGCAGAGGCCCCACTCTAGAGATCATAATTGCGAGGATAAGACATGAGAGGCCCGGATGTCAAATCATAGCCTTGTCTGCTACTGTTGGAAACTCGGATTCAGTGTCGAATTGGCTCAAAGCTGACCTGGTGACATCTGAATGGCGTCCTGTGGAGCTTCAATCAGGTACTGTGAATGGGCTGGATTTGAAGATTCACAGAATAGACGGGATGATTGAGAGAGATCTCCCCTCGCCGAGAGAAATAGTAGGCAACCCCAATCAGAATCTCAGAGCCTTGGTACTCGATGCCATGGAGACTGGTGGACAGACTCTCATATTCGTAAATTCAAGGGCTTCGTCGCAAAAGGAAGCTCGAGAATTGTCTAAGCATATCAGGCGTATATCAGAAAGGGAAGGAAATGAAGATATACGATCTCAAATAGAAAATTGGGAGGGTATTTCGAAGTTGATTGCTGCTGCTAGCGAGGGGACTACCATGAGCAAGACATTGGCTGAATCCGTTTCAAGAGGAGTTGGATTTCATCACGCTGGACTTTCCTCCCGGCAGAGGAGAATCATTGAAGATTCATTCAGAATGGGTAATCTGGCGGCACTCGTGGCTACTCCAACTCTAGCGCAAGGAGTCAATCTACCTTCAAGAAGGGTCGTAATAAGGGACCATAGGAGATGGAATTCCGCTGCAGGGGGATCAATGCCAATCAGGGCAATCGAGGTCCGTCAAATGCTAGGGAGAGCTGGTAGACCCGGTTATGACCCTCATGGTGAAGGCATGATATTGGCCAAGAATTCGAATGAAGAGCAGTTTATCGTAGATCGGTATTTACTTGGAGGAATTGAGCCGATAACCTCCAAGCTTGCAAATCCGAATTCGTCCATGGCTGAGGAGGATCCGGCCCTATTGACCCACCTATTGGCATTGATAGCGACGGGAGGCTTGAATGACAGATTCGCGCTGAGCTCATTCCTAGCTCAAACGTTTCTTGCATTTTCTCTGGATAAAGAGGAAATGGAATCGAGGATCGACCGATCAATCGTATGGTTGGCAGACAACGGCATGATTGAGAGAACTGGCGAAGATGAGAAAGTCGCTGAAAGGATCGCTGAGATTAAATTTTCAGGGGACGCAGAAGAAGACTGGGGAGATGATCTGCCGGATTGGGCAAGGGTTGCAGGTGGGCTGGTGAGAATTGAAAATATTCAGCGAAAAACGCTGGAAAGACGTGTGATAAGTCCCAGAAAGGGGCCTGCTGTCTTCGGTTTCAGTCGTGCAAGTGATGTTGAAAGGGCGGTGTTGGAGTCACCTGAATCCCTGTCGATGACGTATCGGGCAACAGGACTCGGAAGAACAGTGGCAAGACTGTACCTTAATCCGATTTCAGGCCGGATATTATCTGATGGCCTGTCCAGAGCCGGGGCCATTCTCTCAGGTGTCGATGATGTAGGGCAGATTACTCCGTTCTCACTCATCCATCTGGCTATTTCTACACCTGATTTTCAGAAACTATGGGTAAAGCGAAGTGAACTTGAGGACGTAGAAATTCGGTCCAGCATTCATGAGCGAGAGAGGCTCGTTGCACTTGATGTTACAGAAGAGCTTGAACGAGTTAAATCCACTTCAATGCTATTGGATTGGATTGAGGAACGATCGATGAGTGAACTGGAGTCCTCATGGGGGGTTCAACCGGGAGACATTAGATCTCGAGTAGACAGTGTGGAGTGGTTACTGAGATCTTCGATCAGGATTCTTGCAGAATCTTCTGAGAATATTGTGAGCAGTGGTTCGATTGCTGATTCGTTGACTGAACTTCTTGGGGAGATTCGAATTAGAATTAGACATGGGTGTAAATCTGACATTATTCAACTGGTTTCGATTCGTGGAGTTGGTAGGTCGAGAGCCAGGGACATGATTGAGAAGTTGTCACTAGAGTCGGTTAGCGATGTTGCATCGATGACTGATTCGGATATCAACAAGCTATCTACACTTCAGGGTTGGAGTGTGAAATTAGCAATCAATATCAGGAATGAGGCGGCTTCAAAAATTAAACGAATGGGTGGCAAGGCTTGATTTTGAGTGGCGTTCTGGATCTATCATGAGTGTCATGGTTCCATGGTTTCCAATATGGGGAATCCGCTTCCCTGAGCCCGTTATAATCCGTGATCTTCTTGAATCGCTGCATGAATGGAGGGGCAGTGAAAGATGGGGTTTGATAGGGGATGGAGTAGTTGCCAGTGAAAACCATGCTTGGTCGGCATGGACAACACTTAGGAGACTAGAGTCCCGTGGAAAAAGTGTGGCTCGGAGCCCTGAAACGGAATTCATGAGAATTGTTGGCGGAACAAGACAAATTACTGAAGGGATCAAGCGTTCAGGTTTAGGTGAAGGGGATTCACGTGCTTGGCTGTTCTACCTGCCTGAAGAATCGAATGGTTCACCACTACATGAAATGAACATCTCGCGGGAATACTACAATGATCTCAGCGATGAGGCTGAATTATTAATCGGACATTTAGGAGGGGTATTGATTCCTGAACGACCGATTCCAACACTTAGTGGCCTGAGAAAGATCAAAGGTTCTGTTGATGAGGGTCGTTTTGTGTCTCTTGAAGAGGCATTCATAGTACATCTTTCCAATTCAATCATCAACTGAATCAGTCAATCTGATAGGTAACCCTGTTCTGGGATGTACGATGTCCCGATTCCTTGGCTATGGGAAATGCTCAGTATGCAGTATCGGTTGTACTTCAGGTAACTATGTTGATCACGCTGGAGTGCGGTACTGCTCCGCTTGCTGGATTGAAAAAGAGAATCCTGATCATCCGGACTTGGAAAAAATAAGAGAGACGGTCCAAGAGGCGGCCAAGAAATGGAAGCGTCAAAAGTATTCCAGAGAGGATGGGCCGCTTCCGATTGGACCCTACTCCCATCGTAATTGAGGAATGGAGATGTTTCCCCTTGCAGATGATTTCAATGCCACCTCGTGGAATGATCTGGAGCCTGTGACAACGAATCTTCTAGAGCGTACGGTTGAGAATGCAGATGATTTGGAGACTCTTTTCAAAGATATATCCGATATGGCGGAGCACGTCTCGGAAGCCGGTGCAAGATTGTATATCGGTATGACTTGCGATACTGAAAACGAAAACAAGCAATCTGCTTTCATGTCATTCGTGGAAAATGTACGCCCGAAAATGTCGGAAGTCTCCAATAAGATCGATCTGAAAATAGCGAGTCTTGACTTCCTGGAGAGCCTTCCTGAACGTTATGATCTAATTCTAAGGAGTATGCATAACTCGATTGAAATATTCAGGGAGGAGAATATACCACTATCCGTGGAATGTACGAGGTTATCTACGGAATATCAGAAGATTACTGGCGCGATGACTGTGGAATTCGACGGCATAGAGCGTACGATGCCCCAGATGAGGAAATTCTTGGAGTCCAATGACCGAAATATACGGCGCTTGGCATGGACTAAAGTCAGAGAGAGAAGAATGGTGGATTCAGAAAGAATTTCTGAAATCATGGATGACTTAGTTCGCATAAGACACACCATAGCAACCAATTCAGGCTTCGAAAACTATGTGGATTATGCATTCCGTTCCATGGAGAGATTCGATTACACTCCCAACGATTGTCTTGCGTTTCACGAGGCTGTGGCAATTCACTGCATACCTTTGATTCATAGCATAAATGAAGAGCGTCGAAATGGTTTCGGATACGATGAATTGATGCCGTGGGACGTGAATGAGAAGTCAGGAGATTCTCCGGATATTTTTGGAAGACCTCCGCTACAGCCTTTCGAAGAAGTGGGTGATTTGGTGTCAATCACTTCGAAAATCTTCCATTTGCTATCTCCTGAATTGGGTGGGATGTTTGATCGGCTTATCGAGGGTAATGTTCTGGACCTTGACAGCAGGAAGGGGAAGGCTCCCGGGGGATACCAATATAACTTGGAAAAAACCGGGCTCCCTTTTATTTTCATGAATGCATCAGGGCAACAGGCGGATGTAGAAACCATGATTCATGAAGCTGGACATGCATTTCATACAATGTACTGTAGTCATCATGACCTCATACAAGATCGTAATTATCCGATTGAATTTGCGGAAGTTGCATCGATGTCAATGGAACTTCTTACTCAACCCTACTGGGATGAATTCTATGACTCGAAAGAGACCACGGATCGTGCGAGAAAGATGCATCTTGAAGCCATAATCGGCCTTCTCGCTTGGATATGCAGGATAGATGCCTTCCAACACTGGATGTACTCGCACCCAAGTCATACGCGCGAGGAGCGCTCGAAGGCATGGCTCGATCTTCGGGAAAAATACGGGCCCAAAACAAACTGGAGCGGCTTTGAAGAAGATGAGGCCCTCTTTTGGCAGACCCAAGGTCATTTATTTGGAGCGCCTTTCTACTACATCGAGTACGGAATAGCCCAGCTCGGGGCATTGCAAATATGGATGACTCAGCTTAAAGATCCGGAAAAGGCTCTGAATGATTATGCGAATGCGATGAAACTTGGCAATACGCGTACTCTTCCTCGCCTTTTCCAATCAGCTGATATCCGATTGAGTTTCGAGAAGGAACATATTGGAAATCTAGTTGGTTTGGTAAAAAAATCGCTATCAGAGCTTTCTGTTTAGCTATTACTCCCTGATTCCTTCCGCTGTAACTGTGAATACGGCCTCACCTTCTGGAAGGTTTGGGCTGTCAATTAGTCTGGCTATTCTCCTACCGCCCTTTGATTTACGCAGATAAAGTCTGAATGTGCTTGCATGGCCTACAATATGTCCGCCGATGGCTTTGGTCGGATCCCCCCACATTGCTCCTGGATTGGACATTACCTGGTTTGTGACCAATACTAGTGCGTTATTCACATCGGAAAGCTGCTTTAGCTCCTTGAGATGCTTGTTCAGCTTCTGTTGTCTGTCTGCAAGCATGCCCCTCCCCACATATTCGGCTCGGAAGTGGCTGGTCAGTGAGTCGACTATGACCATCTTTACATCCATAGTTTTGGACATTCTCTTGATCTCGTCCACGAGCAGCATCTGGTGGGCGGAATTGTATGCTCTTGCGACGTGTATTCTGTCTAACACAACACTAGGGTCGAGTCCAGCACCTTCGGCCATTTGAGCGATCCTTTCGGGCCTGAATGTATCTTCTGTGTCTATGTAGAATACTTCCCCATCAAATCCGCCCTGGGCAATTGGAAGAATCGTATTTACTGCCAGTTGATGTCCTATCTGCGTCTTTCCGCTACCAAACTCTCCGAAAACCTCGACAATTGCCTGGGTTTCGAAGCCTCCTCCGAGGAGTTCGTCGAGAGCAGCTGCCCCTGATACCAGCTTCTGGACTTCCGAGCGGCGTTCGAGAAGAGAGACGCCACTTACGAAACCACCGACATTTGCCATCTTCTTAGCACCTGCAATTATTTTGGATGCAACTGCTTCGCCTAACTCTGCTTGATCGCCAAGTTCTTTCGGGCTCATGACTGCAATAGTCATGAGTTCATCGAATCCTGCTTCTCTGAGTTTCTCTGCAGTTGCTGGTCCGACACCTGGTAAATCTTCGATGCTGGGTTCTTCCTCTTCAGCATCGATTACTATCTCTTCGTCCTCGATTTTCTGTGTGGTCTTCTTTGACGCCATGGCCTTCTCTCAGCAACGAGGGTATATGAAACACGCATTGACCCTTGTTTACTAAAATTAGATTTTTCAATATATAGATGCCTTTGAGTCTATCGAATATTCACTTTCAACTCACGTTCACTTTGAAATGGATGTGGTAGCGGATGGTGGATTTGAACCACCGGTCTCCGGGTTATGAGCCCGACGAGATAACCTGACTACTCCAACCCGCTGCTTGTTCGCTAAGCAATCGCTTATTTGAAGCGAGCGGGGGACAGGATCTTATTCCAATGATGAAAACAGTATTGTGATGGCTGCATTACGGCAGCATTGGAACCACACATGACCGGTCATATGCTGATTCAGAATGCATCGTTAATTTTGCCTGACAGGGTAACAAGGGGGGACCTTCGTGTCACTAATGGTTCAATCGCCACTATTGCTCCCGGGGGAGGGTTAGAACCGGAAAATGGCGAGTACACTATCGATGCCACGGGATTGCATCTACTCCCAGGGGTTATTGATCCGCATGTGCACTTCAGAGAACCGGGTCAGCCGGAAAAAGAGGACCTTCGAAGTGGGAGTCGTGCTGCTGCTGCTGGTGGTGTAACTGCATTCTTAGATATGCCAAACAACATACCCAATGCCACTAATCGGGCAACCCTCGAAGCAAAAATTGACTTAGCTGCCAAGAAAACCGTGACTCATCATGGTTTCTTTGTCGGCGCGACTAAGGACAATGTGGATGATTTGCAGAGCGTAGAGGGGATGGATGGTGTTTGTGGGATCAAAGTTTTCATGGGAAGTAGTACGGGAGACCTGCTTGTCCATGAGCAGAAACATTTGGAAGATATCTTCTCGAATACTGGGGGCATCATCGCAACCCATGCAGAAGATGAGTCTCGGCTTCAGACTCGAATAAGCGAGTACGCGCATCGAACGGACATTGCAGCCCACGCTGAGTGCCGAGATGTGGAGTGTGCTTTCCTTGCAACGAAGCGTGCCGCTGATCTGGCGCGTGATTATGACCATCGTTTACACATCGTACATCTTACCAGCGCCAAAGAAGCAGATTGGTTAGTCGCAAATAAAGGTGATTTGATCACAACTGAGGTTTGTACTCAGCACCTAACCTTTGATCAGGATGACGTTGAAGAGTTGGGCGTTAGGGCTCTAATGAATCCTCCAATCAGGTATACAGAGGATAGGGAAACCCTCTGGAAGCGCCTCAAAGATGGCACCATAGATTGCATTGTGACGGACCATGCTCCGCATACCTTGGAAGCCAAATCAGCTGGTTTCCCCGGGGCTCCGGCTGGAATGCCGGGGGTTGAAACGTCGCTACCAGTGATGCTCACTCATGCGGTAGGGGGGAAATGCAGCGTCACAGACGTAGTGAGCTGGATGTGTGCGGGTCCAGCAAAAGTCTACGGGATTGAGAAGAAGGGCTCAATCATAGAAGGGTATGATGCTGATTTGACGCTGGTTGATCTAGAGACACATCGAATCATCTCAGATGAAGATACCTGGACGAAGGTGAGATGGACACCCTATGCGGGAAGAGATCTGACGGGATGGCCGATATACACCATAGTAGATGGGGAGATAGTTCACAGACGAGAGGTGGGCGGGTCTCTAAAAGGGATATCTGTGGCTGAACCCGGTTCCACTGGCAGGGTATTGAAGTTCAACCGATTCTAATCTCAGCAGGAGTCTCCTTCAGATCCATCGGAACATGGTTCTTCTTCACCTTGAGACTCAGTTGACTCTTCTTCCTCTACATCTTCCGCATAGTGCGATCCGGGGATTAGCATATCTTGCATATGAGTTAGGTCAGCAGTGTTATGGATTGTTACTCCCAGAGCCGAGAATGCATAGATGTAGTCCCCCATGAATATCGATCTGCGGATGCTGGTACTATGGAACCACCAATTCGCCTCATCGTCGTTATAGAACGGGGAGTGATCTATTTCGCCGTGTTCCGATAAGCTCAGATTCTCATCATCTACGTGAATCAACTTCAGCATGGAGACATATTCATAACCGCCGTAGTAGTAATTTTCATCGTACACGTATCGATATGTGGATAGGGGCACTGCAAGCATATTTTCTGGTGCCCAGTATGTGAAGGCCTTGTGCTCGTATGTTGCTTCCGACCATGACCAAGACCACCCGCAGGTGCGGATATTTTGACAATCGTCGTCCGCATAAGCCGGTGATATAGGGAGAGAGTCGGCCAATGTTGGGTTCGTTGGATCGCTGACGTCGAAGAGCGAGATTTGAGTCATGGACCAATCGAGTCCGAGACCGTCATCACCTGGTCCGATTCCGATTGTCAGGAGCGTATTATCATCGACAGGATGAATGTACGTTGACACCCCAGGAACCTCCAACTCACCCAGTATTATGGGGCTTGTAGGGTCGGACAGATCTAGAACCCAAAGAGGGTCTATGGTTTCGAAGGTAACGAGGTATGCTCTGTCTCCCATGAATCGAGCACTCCAAATCCTCTCTCCATCGGCTATTCCATCGACTATGCCTATCTGATCTAAATCGCCAGATGAGGTTGGTTCCAGCATGGTGACTCTGTTGGAAGGACCGGTGAATACAGGTTCGCCGGTTTCCGAAGTCACAGAATCAGATATCCACCAACGTCCCCACGCATCGGTGGTTGAGGCAACTCGGATAACCCCCTGAAACTCAGATATCGAAAATTGATCTTGGACGGTTCCAGATACTCTTCCAGATGCGACATAAGACGTGGTTCCTGGTTGGGAGATGTCGAATACGTGGATATTAGTTGCATCCTCATATTCATCATTGCCCCAAAACCACCACCAGTCATTTGCAGGTTCAGCGAAAACCAGCGCATCAGGTGAAGCGTACACGTGGGCCCATGACGATGCTATGTGATCGACCTCCATGGATACATAATCATTCGATATGTCGAAGGTTGCAATCGACAAGAAGCCCCGGGCCACGCTATCCGACGATGCTGCATACTCGCTGCATTCACTAACAGAGTAGGGCAGAGTGACCACATTATCTCCATCCATCACATACCTTTGAGGGAGAAGATCCTCGAGTGTGAGTGCCAGAATCCTGTCACGATTATCGGACAATGTCTGTAGAAGAGAAGCATTCCAGACGTCCATTCGCTCGTACACATCTTCAATCGACCAGTATTCGTCTGGAAGAGCGACATAGTACTCCAGGCCCCAGACATCCATCTGTGCATGAGTAACGCTTCGCACGGTACCGTCCACCAAGCGAGCAGTGTTGTAGTAACCTTCCAGGTATATCTCATGCTGGATGGAAGGAGAATTCCTATCACTTATGTCGATGATTGAATACTTTACCAAATCGGATCGATAATGTTTGTAGACATAGTCAGAATTTGGATAGGTGTATTCCCTAGCGAGGATTTCTACCAAGGGATGGCCTTCTTCAAGCTGCCATCCGTACACGGAGGAGGCGACCACCATGGTGTCTCCTTCAATCATCATGGACATCGGATTTCCTTCAAGTTCCATCGTACTAAGGAGGCTGATCTGGCCGAATTCGGGTATTTCCATGATTAACAACAATGGGCCATTGAGCATGTATGTGTGGAAACCATCTGTCTTCAGGAAGTCAGCCTCGTCCACACCAGATTCTTGGTTATTGGTTCCTGAATACTCGCCTTCTCTGGAAGGAGATGCTCCGGTGTCGCTGTCTAGAGCGGTATCTGCTCCTTCCGCCATGACATCATCGAACCAGACTCCTCCAAAATCACGTAGCATCGGGTTAGCCCAGTGCCAGTAGGATTCCTGGTCGAGGCGAACAGCCATCTCATCGAGGAGGTTCTCTTGGAGCGTCTGTAGCAACGAGTCGCAGTCGTTGAAATTTTGCAGCACGGCACTAGATCTGGATTTTTCCGATAGTTCGAGTCTAGGATAATCGCCATCAAGAGGCCATGCTTCATCATCCGGATTCACCGATGCGAGGCAGCCCTGCATCAGAAGAGCGAGTATCACAGCGATTGTCGAGATGCGCTTCATAGAAGGAACTCGGCGCGCAGTAAGATATGAACGGCTTGGTATTATGATTTGAAAAATTATGAGTTATTCTCGGATTTATAATCCAAATAATCTATCTGGGATGTTTTTTTGATGGATGGCGTATTTTGATACAGACGTTTTACCAAGGTCGACCGTAAGCGAGCAGCATATCGGAGGTGTTGCGCGCGTGCCTGAATCAAGTGAAATAGATGTTAGCGAGGAAGACCTGCTGATATCTGCGAGAACGGTGATTCATTCATGCTTGGAAGTTAGAGAACATGAGAACGTGCTTATCGTAACCGACACCAAGACGACTGAAATTGCAAGAGCGGTGTATGAGGCGTCTTCTGAAGTTACTTCAAGAGTGCTGATGATGATGATGCCGGAACTTGAAGAGCAAGGGATTGAGCCGCCTTCTCCTGTATCGGATCTTATGAAGAGGCAGGACGTGATATTCCTCCTGACCACGAAATCGATGACACACACCAGGGCGAGGGCTACTGCCTCGAGGGAAGGTGCAAGAATTGCATCAATTCCAGGAGTTGGGGTTGAGTCATTTGCCAAAGGCGGATTTACAGCGGATCATAATGCGATGTCGACTGAGATCTCGAGTATGGGATCTAGGCTTCGAAGAGCACGTAAAGTCAGAATTACAAGTTCGCTGGGAACTGATTTGCACTTCGAAGCGGGAAGTAGATGGATACTGGAAGATACGGGCATTTGCACTCGCCCGGGCCAAGTCACAAATCTGCCTGCTGGAAGGGTGTTTGTTATGCCAAAGGAGGGTACTGCTCAAGGAAGGCTCATTCTTGATGGGTCATGGGAAGGTAATGAGCTTGAGAAGCCGCTGCAGATTGTGATCAGGGACGGGTTACTATCGTCCGCTACTGGCGATCCTATTTCTGCAGACATTGAATCGAAATTCGAGTTGGCATCGGAAGAAATGAGATCGGGCAGGGGACATCTTGTGAGGACCTTCTCAGAGTTCAGTTTCGGCATGAATCCGAGGGCTAAGAGAGGTCTCGGTCTTCTTGAAGACCAATGTTGGAGGGGGGGCGCCATGTTTGCGTTCGGAAATAATGTGGGTCTTGGCGGCTCTGCGAATGTTACAACCAATGTAAGGGGGCTCCTCATCAAACCGACGATTGAAATTGATGGCAGGGCCCTCGTCACAGATGGGAAATACACGCCGAGGTCTAGGTAATGCGCGCTGTATTGTGGCTTAACTCCAATGGGCCATCTACGGACATTCAGAGATCTGTTATCTCTGGAGCCGATCTGATAGTGGGAATTGACGGGGGCAGTGATCGGGCACAAAGGGCTGGTTTCCAAGTCGACCTTATTCTCGGTGATTTGGACTCAACAGAAAATTCACACAAGGGTGTAGAGAAGATTCAACTGGAAAGCCAGGAGTCCAGCGATCTTTCTAAGGCAATTCGATATCTGTGCAAGAAAGGATATAATGAGATGGATGTGATTGGGATAGAAGGCGGATGCGAAGGTCATCAACTAGGAATATGGGGTTCGGTCGCTGAGACGCCGGATGAAGTCACAATTAGGCTCCACTCCAGCCAAACTGTGAGTTACAGAGTTGCTCCCGGTTCTGTTGATTTTTTAATCAAAATCGAACCCGGGAAACGCTTCTCAGTCTTTGCTCTCGAGCCTTGTGAATCTGTTACGCTGAAAGGTGGTAGATGGTCGATTGAAGACGAGTTTTTCTCACTCTCAACAAGAGGGTTACACAATATCTCAGAATCGTCACTACTCAGAGTCTCGACTGATGGAAACATGATTGTCGTCGTCCACAGATAATGGTGGGTTTCTCGATAGCATAATTGCAATTGGCAGTGTGCGCTCATCCGACTCGAGTAGAATCTTCATTATGACTGCCAAAGGTACGCCGAGGATCATTCCCGTAAGGCCCCAAGCCCAATACCAGAAAGCCACTAAGAACAGGAGGACTATGGGCGACATATCCAGTCTCTGGCCGGCCAACTGGGGCTCTACGATGCTGCCCCAAAGCTGTTGATTTGCGACTAGGATGAATATGACCGCGAGGAAGCCGGCTGGTTCCAGTATGATGAATGCAAGAATCACCGGGGGTATGAATGAGAGGAATGCCCCAAGATAGGGTATGAAATCTAGAAGGAACACCAAGAAAGCCCAGATGAATGCCCCGGGTATGTCGAATAGAGTCAATGCAATACCTGCAATTACTGCCTGCCCGAATGCAACGGTAGCCTTTGTTTTGATGTACACGTTGATGTTACGCTCCGCCTTGCTGGCGATATTATCGAATCGTGTTGATTCCTCGGGGAAGGCGGCCATGATTCTTCTTGGAAGCGATTCGGCCTCCAGAATGATGAAAGCCAGGAATATCAGAACTGTTAGGAGATTCGCAGTGAATGAGGCTAGGGACCCTATGAACTCTGTAACTAAACGATTGATCTCTTCAATCGATATCACAGTCTTCAAACCAGCGAGGTCTATGCTATAGCCATACAAATCCATCCCTTCTAGCCACTCAATTTTTTCATTGAATATTGGAGATAAATTGTCGACCTCGCTAGAGAATTCAGATAAGCTAGAGTAAAGTATCTGGCTAACAAGAAGTATCCCGCCGAGGAAAGCGACTAGGATCGCGCTGTACGACAATAATGGGTGGCCAAATCTGTCTTCAAGCCACGATGCGGGAGGGCGTATTGCGAAAAATAGGAAAACGGCTACAACCATTGGCTGTATGATTGTAGAAAGTTGCTTGATAGCGATTATTACGACGAAAAGCAGAACAGCCAAGTTGGTCGCAGTGCGTAATCTTAGTCCGCTCGTGCCTAGCCGCGTGTCGCCACTCATGGCACACACTCAAGGTGCAAAGAGATGAAGTGTTCGCCGGGATAAGAGTAACCACCAGTCGTTAAGTGGAGGAATTCAGTGGAACGGGCATGGCCGGGGGCAGCGTGGATGTGCGCGTCGATATTGTGATACCGACTAGGAACGAAGAGGCAGCCATAGTCGATACGATAAAATCGGTGCCCACTGGAGAATGGTGTCGTGAGCTTGGATTCATAGTTGTAGATGGAAACTCGGAGGACAAAACAAGAGAGTTGGCAGAGAAGGTGGGTGCCAGAGTTCACTTGGAAGGGAGGAGAGGATATGGACGAGCCTACAGAACGGGATTCGCTCTCTCGGATGCAGATATAATTGTGACAATGGATGCTGACTGCACATATCCAGGAGAAGAGATTCCTTCTCTGGTCAAGATGCTAATCGAAGAAGATTTGGATTTCATCACTTGCGACAGGCTATCAAAGGCAGAAGATGGATCAATGTCAATGCTCCATAGTCTTGGGAATAAGACTCTCACATTCTTCACCAGGCTTCTCTTCTTTGCACCCATTTCAGATTCACAGAGCGGCATGTGGGTCTTCAGACGCAGTATTCTCGATCGTAAAGATCTCCGCCCCAAGCACGATGGAATGGCGATGTCTCAAGAGTTCAAGATTCGGTGTATGACGAAATTGGCAAGTGACCGCAGGAAGGAGGTTAGCGTTCCATACCGGTCGAGAGTCGGTGATGCTGAAATTAACACTTGGAGAGATGGGCTTGGCAATCTTCTGTCGCTATTCACCCTTAGAATGGGACTGACGAGAGAGAGGACCCCCTGGGGCCTTGACGATAGCTGACTATTCGAACGCGTCGTCATCTGGATTGGAAGTGAATCCGCCCCATGAGTCAATCATTTCTATGTCTGCTATCGTAGAGGCTCGTCTTGAGCGAGCGATGGCCATACCGATTATTCCGAGCAGCGCTATTGCCACACCCCCCCATGTCAGAATGCTTTGAATTATTTCTGAGTCTGAGTCATCGTCCTCTATCGGGATTGTAACTGTAAGAGTCGGGCTTACAGTATCGCCATCTCTGGCCCATACATCAATTCTCATCCAATCACTATCGTCCGGCGACACCTGGACATTTCTCGACCACACCCCATCGCCGGGCACTGAGTCTCCAAACGCCCCGTCATCATTCAATTCCACCACGGTAGGATTCCCTGAGACTGTGAGCACTGCTGATACCTGCTCAGATGTGCCATCAAGATCCACCAGAGACACTTGGATCTTTATGGTCTGGGCCTGTTTGCTGTACAGGCTGTCTGGAGATACTGAAAGAGAGGATAGGAATGGGGCACTTGAACCGACCATTATTGAGATGGAGTCTTGGCCGTATGTTCCCCTGGAGTCTTTCGCGGTTAATACGATAATATGCTGCCCAGGCGGTAGATCGGCCTCCATAATTGGGTCAGAACCTAGATTTGTACCATCTGCGAGAGTCCATTCCAGGAGTAGGAGATCGTCGTCGTAGTCCACAGTTCCAGTGGAGTCGAGCAGTACTCGATCGCCGGGCGGGAAAAAGCGACCATCTTGAGGGGATGCTATAGTTGCAACAGGAGCGCTTGGAAGAATTTCTAACGATAATTCGCTGGTTCTCGAGAGTCCTGTGGAATCCTCCAGGGTGATCGTAAGATTATGCTGTCCCGTTGGGAGGTGTCTTTCATGAATTTGATTGGGATTTAATCCTTGCAATATTGGAGTCTCCGACACATCAGAATAAATCGTCATGGAGAAGGAATCTGCATCCGTATCAAATGAGTTACGAAGATCAAAGACGACCTTCTCATTTGATTTTGAGGATGAGCCGTCTTTCGGGCTATCTATCACGATAACAGGTGCGGAGGGAGAGACGCTGACGTTCACAACTGAATATGCAGGATTCCCTAGTCCATCATCCACTGTGAGGGACAAAAGATGATCTCCTGCTGGAAGCCTCGACTGGAAGTTCCATTCGGTTGAAAGCGGTTCTAATTGACCATTGAGATTCCATACAACACTGACTAAATCATTTGAAGACTCTCTCGTAGAGCAAAGTAAACCCAATCCCCCTTCAGGGAGTTCCAGACAGTGTAAGTCTTGGTCTCCTGACCCGGTTGCACTGAATTCAATCAGATTTGAAGAGTCTGTCATGTAGCCTTCGTAAGGAAAGGCAATTACAGATCTTGGATCCGAATTCACAACTTCAATTTCTTCCCAATCATACGACTTTCGACCCGAGTTCTCCGGACTATTGTCCCATGCACTCAACGTTAGCACATGCACCCCCTTCGAAAGTCGCCCCTGCCACGAATTGCCGTCTGATTCCTCAATTCCGGACCATATAATTCCGTCTAAATCGGATTCTATTGAAAGATGCAGAGCGTCTCCTTCGGGATCAAAGGTTCCTTCGAAGCTTATGCTCAACATGTCCTCAGAGGTTGTTCCTAATCGGGTGATTGAGTGATTTATCTCAGGCAGCTCATTGAAATGATCGACAGTAAAGGTCCATGAGACTGGCTGGTTTGAGCCATCGTATACGGACACTGTTGCTGTGAATGCGTCTTCTGATTGGTCGAAGCCGACTGAAAAGACCTCATTGCAAGGGGGGCTGAGAGACATATTTGCGCCGTAACTAGTTTGAATCCAACATTGGAGGGGGTCTTCTTCTGGATCATAAGTCCCTGACAAGTCAACAGTCGCATTTCTTGTCATGCCGAGGCTCATGACTCCGAACGGAGAAATTTGAGGTGATGCTTCGACAGATACAGAAGGTGGAAGATTGAGTAGCTCGATTGAGCGTTGTTCGGTTGAACAGAGACCTGTCGCATCGCAGACCTCGAGAGTTATGGTGTGCTGTCCGTCACTCAAACTTGGATCTCCCTCATGGCCACTATTCGCTGTTACATACGATGATTCTGTAGATGGCCCTGCTAATCCGCCATCAATGGAGCTTGTCCACGAGTATGTGAGCTCGTCATCATCCATATCCCATGAATTGGAGGCATCCAGAATGACCTCATCTGAACTCCCGAATACCGATCCTTCCTGTGGTGATTCCCAGACGATGAATGGAGGTTGATTGGGCAAATCGATTTCACATATCATCGAAATATCTTGATTCAGGAGCAGGATATCCGTTGAGTTGCTGTGGCCGTCATAGGAACAAACACCTTGAACGCTGGCTACGGAAGACCAGCCGGCACTATTGTTCCATGTTCGACCCACATATGGGCCGGTATTTGACCTTCCAGAATAAGGCAGAGTCAGAATCTGGTCTTGCTGAAGTGAGTCAAATGAGAGGTTCAATTCTGCATATGGTATCCCATACCCGTTTTGATTGACCGCCTCTGCATGGATCATCCAGGAGATGTTTAGCAGATCATCATCATCATCCGATGATGGCTCGGTGATGGGAGAGGAGGAAATCCAATCCACGACACTTCCCGATGAGAGATTTAGAGAAGAAGGGCCGATTAATTCGACATCACTCATAGATACGTTTGATGAATGAAATGAAGGTGGATTTTGAGTGGTGCAGTTAAATATTACATTCTCAATAACCATTGAATCGAATCCCGAGAATGAGGCACATCCGATAATTCCAGTGATTTGGCTGTTCATCATGCTCGATTCTGATGAGCTAGCGGGAGACCACTCCAGGCCTCCGGAAACACCGGATATCGATACATCAAGAAGATGGGCGTCGATTGACTGCATTATTACAGCAGGATTGATTGAATTCGTGTTCAAATCTGCTCCACGGATTAAGACTGGACCATTCTTTTGAAGGTTAGTCCCCTCTCCAGATATTGCAAGTCCTGATGATGGAGAAACGGAACTTATCCCGATTAGTTGCAAGTCTATACTATCGACTATCGAAAAGCCTACTTTATCGCCATCGGATGAGCAGTTTAAACAACTCACATTCTTGCCTGAGCTCACGAAATCATTTGAACGGATGAATGAAAATCCTGCTCCTTCTGAATTTATGCCTGCCATAGCGCCATTCCCGGAAGTGAGAGCATCCTCTATCCAAACATTCGATGAGTCCATGACTCGAACACCAGAGAGCTGATTCATCGAAGAAGCAATCCCTACTACCTCTGGATGGAACTCCCTAACATCGATACCCACGCCTCCATTCTGAGTTGTTGTCCAATTGTGCCCGGTCGCCCCTCCCTTCCAGAGCAGGATTCCAGAGCCCTGCGCACTCGTTACGCTAATGTCTTCCAGAGTTACAGGCCAGCTAGCACTTCTGAGATAGATTCCGGCTTTTTCCCCCGAACCAGATCCAGGGTTCCTTGATCCGTCATCAGAAGATTCGACATTTCTGAATACCGATGTGCCATCAATCATGTATGCCTTAAGTCCAGTAGCATAATTCGAAATTAGGTTCAAACCTTCGATAAATGCGCCACTGGTGTTTAGTTCGACAGCAGCAATAGCGAGGCCTTGTGTTTCTGAGTCAGGGCCTCCTGTACCTGAAACAGTGGCATTCCTGATAATTGCATTCACATTCAAATCGCTCCACTTAGATCGATTATACTGCTCAATCATGATTCCGCGGTACTTCGAATTGGAAATGGAGATATTCTCCAAAGTAGGGCGTGTCGTGAATCCCTCGGATATGTGGCGTACGAAAACCCCATTATCCGATTTCTCTATCTCTGTGTCTGAAATCAACAAAACAGAGTCTTCGATCCATATTCCTGAAGAAACAGCAAGAGTTGCTCCGCTAACATTAGTTATTGAGAGATCGCTGATCATCCCTCCAGAACCGCCCCAAACATTGAGTGCTCGTGTGATTAGGCTGTCAGCCAATAGGCCGTTCACTATTGGAGCGCTTCCGCTCCCCAATGAGAGGCCGATGCCATATCGCCATGTTCCGGATATGCCATGTACGTCTTGTCCACCCCCCAGCATAGTCAGATTGGTGATTTGTGGATTCGCAGATGATAATAGATCAACTGCCACGAAATCGGCATTTAGAACTGTGATGTTGTTCATTATAGGGTCAGAATCGACGATTTTAATTCCTCGTGAGGCATTTTCGATTTTCAAATGAGATATCGATGACCCGAGACCCCGGCTATCCGAGGTGAAGTGTATGCCGTCGTGTTTGCCATCGATTGAATCTACAATGACTTGCTCGTTTTCAGTTCCTAAAACAGAGATCCTACCATTAATCTCAATCAACTCCCCCTCTCCGATTCTTATTTCTGTTCCCGGTTGCACCTGCACCACTTGATCATCTTCGATCACAGCTCCGTCAGGCAAATTTACAATTCCGGACCATACGATCACTGTAGTTGAAGAAGTGGCTATGGGGGCTAAAGAAAGCAGCATTATTGCCGCGATTAAGAGGGGTCGTCGAGGGGTTCGATTCGTCTCCGCCCGCATCCTCACTACTCGATTACAGCATGGTATCGTTGTATGCTTTGCCATGCCATGTACATTAGTACAAAATGAAGGGAGGCATGATAAACGGACTTTCATCCGGTCGATTAGAGGGGGTTTTATGGAGACTGCATTTGTTCTGATCAAGGCCCTTCCAATGAAGGAGAGGGATGTTTATGCGAGTCTCCTTCAGATGAAATCTGTTGTAGAGACTCACTCTGTTTACGGGGAGTACGATCTTGTTGCTAGGGTTGATTTTGAAGATTCTCGGACCATGACTAAATTTCTGATCGAGGAGATGCGGGCAATCCCTGGCATACTAAAGACGGAAACTCTGATCTCTGCTGAGGTGTGATTATGTCTGTAGGTTTCGTGCTCATAACTACTGAGCCTGGTAGTGAAATTTCCGTCAGGAATGCATTGGACTCCATAGATGGCGTATCCGGTCGGTGGGTCGTCTTTGGAAGTCATGATCTACTAGTCAAAGTAGAAGCGGATGATGAGTCTAAAATTACAAAGATAGTAATTGGCGATATCCGTGCAATTGAGGGGATTACCGATACGCGAACTCTCATCGGCGCCGAGATCTAATCTCCACATGGATTTCATCTAGAACTTCTGAAGCTGCTTTCACACAGCCTGCCGCTCTAAGTCTTCGAGCTGCCTCTGCCCATAGCCGTATCCGATCATCGGAATGAATAGCTCCGCTCCAATACCATGCAAATGCATCGATTCTTCTGTGCTCAGGTCTATTCTCATTTTCCTGGATTTTAAACTCGGCATCATGCGCGTTGATGAGCCACAAGGGGATATCAGGGGAGGATGAATCGAGTCCCCAGTGGATCTTCTTGAGGCGATCATACCTTCCAGGCGTACGCTGAATGGATTCAAACAGCCTTGATTCTGCGACACCGTTCCAAGGCTGTAATGTGATTTTCAAATCTATCTCTTCCAATCGAGGATGGTCCTCACCAAGAATTTCAACTATTGAAGATCTTAGAGAAGCCGCTTGGATTACGTCACTAGAACCTGATGCAATGATATATCGAAGAATCAATCTTGAAGCGATAAGGGAAGGGCTCATTTCGGATGAGATTCCCTCCGTCAGATCTAGTCTTTTAGTCAGCCTCATTGCTAACTCTGGATCTAACGGCCCTGGTAAGCGATCGTCATGCATTGCTATCGCTCCTCTGACCAGTATGCTTGCTCTTTCAGAATCAGGAAGCCGATCCAGGAGTAATTCCTCGATTCTTGAACACTCGCCATCATCTCCGCCCATACGAGCGCATTCGAGATCTATTTTCCATCGATCTGGACCTTCCTCAATATCGATTGCTATCTTTCTTGCTATTTTCGTTTCTCCTCTTGAAATCGCGACATGCGCAGCGAGAATCCGCAAATCATCCCTGTCCTCTCTCTCTAAAGCGTCGCTGAGTAGTGACGCGGCTATGGCTGATTCGGATTCCTCGGAGACAACGTTTGCGAGTGCGAGATCAAGGGTTTGTCCCGAGGAAATTCTGTGATGCATTTCGAATGCTCGGGCTTCATGGCCTGGAATGTCAGACCAGTGGGAAGCTAGATTGGCGTGTATCGAATATTTTGTCATCTCATCCATGGCCGCTGAATGTACATTCCTGATGAGATGATGCGCTTCGAAACCGAACTCGCCCCATTTCAGTATAGCTGCCTCATCCAGATCATCAATAGTTTGGTCGGAAAGGGAATGATTCTTCTGGACCGGGAACGGTTCTAAAGATAGTTCGTCGAGACCCTGGATGGAGGATGTACTCAATCTACTCAGCACAGTAGAAGTCACAAACTCGGCGATTGGGGTTTCGGGTGTCGGAAGATCATCACCCTCCCTCCACATCTCGATTGCCAGAGGGTGTCCTCCGAGAGCAGTGGCTATCTGTTTTGCACGTTTCTCTTCCAAATGAGGGGCTATCTTGGATGCGACCTCGATATCTACCCCTTCCAATGTGTATCTGGTGGCAGAAGGAATCGTTGAGAAGATGCTAGGAGTTCTCGTTATGACCAATATAGTCGCTTGATGGGCATTCTGAATCATAGATTTGATTGATTCTGCATGTCGATGGTGTATCTCCTGTGCCTCGTCGAGGACATAGAGGGAATCCTCTTCAAGTCTCGATGCAGAGAGGTCATAGGGCTCATTAAAGGCAAATTTTGTCCATGATTTCATGATTAAATCGAGGTCTGTTGCCGCGTTAGCCGTGCACCAACCTAGTCTCCTTCCTTCTTTCTCGAGACCATATGCAACAGCTCGTGCGAGAGTTGTCTTGCCGATACCCGGCAGTCCGGTAAGAGTCACAATTCCAGACTCTGAGAGTATGTTTTGAAGAGCCTCGATATCACTCGATCTTCCGAATATGGAAATAGCGTTTTTATCATTACCACCTGGGACGCCCAAGTTGTTTGCCAATTCTAGTCCTTTTTTGGTCAGTAGAAGTACCGTTCTTCGTCTTGTGGCTCCAATCACATTACTCTTGATTGATTGAATCAGGCCCTTTGACTCGAGTGCAGCCGCTGGAACGTGGAGGGCTGAGCGGACCACTCCAAGTTCCATTGCTAAAGCAGGCAGTGAGAGCGATGGAGGGAAGTCTCGACGTAGATTTCTATCCACCTCTATACTTGCAAGAGTGGTCAACAACCTCTCCTCGGGACCCGTCAGCACATAGCGGGGGTCAAGCCATCACTTCATGGCCCTTGGCCTAGGAGAGGATATCGAAGATGCCACTCAAACCTCGCGATCTCGACCTCCCGGAAGCTCCTGGTGTCTATCTTTTCAGGACCGATTCAGGCATAATTCTCTATGTTGGAAAGGCAACGAATATCAAGAATAGAGTTCGATCATATTTCTCTCCAAACCCGGATAGAGCGATGATTCCAAAATTAGTCTCAAGTTCTGATGATGTTGATTTCATCGTTACGGGGAGCCCCGGTGAAGCTCTTGTACTTGAGAAGCAATTGATCAGGAAGCATAAGCCAAGGTACAATTCGATGTTCAAGGATGACAAGTCATACCCATTTATTGCCATTACAAAACACGAATATCCTCGTATTATCTACACGAGGAGACCGCCTAAAGGATCGAAAATATGGGGGCCCTTTCCAGATGCTGGTGCAGCTAAAAGAGTCATAAAACTGCTTAGAAGACAATTCGGCATACGGGATGAGCGAGACAATGTGCCTTTTGGTTATGATGATCGTGGAGGTCTCGAAGACTACATCGGCAGGATCAGGGTGGTGGAAAGTGTCCTCGATGGTAATGCAGCCTCCTTAATCAAACACCTTCAAAGAAATATGGATATGGCTTCAGAAGCTATGCAGTATGAAAAGGCTGCAAGTTTCAGAGATATGATAGCAATCATCCAAAAAACGATCTCGGACCAAACCATACGGAGCCGATTCTACACAGAGGTACACGCCATAGGGTTCGCATCCAGAGGGGATTTCGGCAACGCAGTCGTCATACAGGCCGATGAAGGAGTTATCCAAGGACAAGTTACCTACCCAATGATACACAGGGGAGATGTTGGAGAATCAGTATCATTGCTTGTCGCAGAACATTATTCGAGTCAGAGACCGCCAAAGATCCTCCTTACACCGAATAATCTCGGAGAAGATCTCAAACAGTGGTTATGTGAAAGACGTGGTGCTGCAGTTGAAGTTCGTATTCCGCAAAGAGGGAAACTTGCAAAACTCAGGCGTTTAGC
>MDTD01090520.1_pt1 | contig 24579 bp, 26 predicted proteins | sample 811221 | NCBI WGS metagenome assembly MDTD01 (sample SAMN05326646, study PRJNA326480) | marine metagenome | isolation source: seawater | place: Pacific Ocean: South West | collected 2011 | reverse complement strand
TTTTTGGGGCTGTAGCTCAGTTGGGAGAGCGTCTGGATGGCATTCAGAAGGTCGTCGGTTCGATCCCGTCCAGCTCCACCAGTTAAGATAATTATTATTTAATAGACTAAATTTAAAAGTAAGCCATACTTTAAATTTAGAAAATTTATATTGAATATTTGCTATAAATGTAATACATAAATAATGAATGCTTATTGAGGTTCAATTAATCGCTCGATGAAAGAGGATTTATGAGTAGAATGTCACTTTTTAATAGCCCATTTCTTTTAGGTTTCGATCACTTTGAAAGAACAGTTGATCGTATATCAAAACTTTCTAGTGATTCCTATCCGCCTTACAACATAGAGCAAACATCACCCAACACCATTAGAATCACTGTTGCAGTCGCAGGTTTTGAAAAAAAAGATCTTGATATAAGTTTGGAAGGTAATCAACTTCAAATTAGAGGTAATAAACAAGAAAATGATTCTGAAAAAATTTTCATACATAGAGGAATTGCAACCAGACAATTTCTCCGTAATTTTGTTCTAGCTGAAGGTATAGAAGTTGAAGGTGCTTCAATGGATAATGGACTACTTTTTGTTGATTTATCTCAACCTATTAATAACGACGAATCAAAAAAGATTGAAATTCAAGATAATAAAAATAAAATTAAGAATAATAAATTAATTAACTTAGAGTTAAAAAATGACCAATAATATAAATAAAATTAAAGTTGATGAGCTCTTGGGTGATGCAGAATCGGGATTGGCATTTATAAAAAAAGAAAGTCACAAAGAAAACAACTTTAAAACAGATGTTTTTACAGTTTATGGCGCGGATGGAACTTTGCTAGCAGCTTTTGATAATAAGGAAACTGCTCTAGCTGCTATTATGCAATCTGGTCTGAAGCATATTAGTTTACACTAATACTTAGAGAAAATTTTCATTGCATTGTTAGCATCATTTAATGCTCTAAGCTTTTTTAGATTATCTTCTTTTCTTAAAAAATTAGAAATTGATGATAGAATTAGTAAATGCTCTGATTGTGTGTCCTCAGGAGCAATAATTGCAAAAATCAAATCTACATTTTTATTGTCTGGTGATGAAAAATCTACAGAGTTATTTAATTTAAGAAATAAAACAATTGTTTTGGTGATACCTTCAATTTTTGTATGAGGTATTGCAGCACCCTGACCTACTCCAGTAGATCCTAACATTTCCCTTTTATTTAGTTTCTCAATAATTTTTATTGATTCAATCTTAATCTTTTTTTCTGCTATCTTACCTATTTCTTTAAATAGAGCTTTCTTGCTATCTACATCTACTCCTAGATATATTGATGATAAATTCATAAATTCGTTGAGTTTCATCTTACTTCTTTGGATCTAGCCAACCAATATTACCATCAGAGCGTTTGAATAAAATATTAAGTCTATTTGTTTTAACATTTTTAAAAAAAATTGCATTTTGGTCATTTAACTTCATAAACATTAATGCCTCACTAACTGAAAGGTTTTTAATTATTTCTTCAGACTCAGCAATTATAACTGGATTATTCACATCTAGATTCTTCCTACTATTTTCTGGATCTTGAATAATATATTCATTAGCTTCAAGATATTTAACTGATTTTTTTTTTAAACGATGATCTGTTAATTTTTTATGATATCTCCTTATTCTTTTTTTTATTTTTTCGTTTGCAATATTAAAACAGCCATAAGCATCATCACTGATGGCAGCAGCTTTTATAAAAATTGAACTGTCAACATGAATATCAATTTCACACTTAAATTTTTTTCTATCTTTAGAGAATTGAATATTAGAACCAATAAAGTTATCAACATATTTGGAAATTGATTTCTTTAAAGTAGTTTTTGCAAAACTAGTCAAAGAAGGACCTAACTTTGTTTGTTTGCCAGAGATTGATATGTTTGAATTTTGTGTCAGAAATTTTTTCCTAAGTAAAAAGTTCTAACATTTTCATTCTTTACTATTTGATCTGGTGTTCCCTGAAAAAGAACTTTTCCGTCAAAAATGATATATGCTCTATCAACAATTTCAAGAGTACTCTTCACGTTATGGTCCGTTATAAGAACCCCAATATTTTTGTTTTTTAAATTTTGTACTAAATTTTTAACATCCTGAATTGCAATAGGGTCTATTCCTGCTAAAGGTTCATCTAAAAGAATAAAGTTTGGATTTGCAGCAAGTGATCTTGCGATTTCTAGTCTTCTTCTTTCTCCACCAGATAGTGAGAGTGAAGGTGCATATCTTAGATGTTCAATTCCAAATTCCGTTAATAATTGTTCTAAAATCTTAGATTTTTCATTTTTATTTTTTTTGGATCTTTCTAATATAGCCAAGATATTATCTTCTACATTCATACCCCTAAAAATTGATGATTCTTGAGGTAAATAACCCAGACCAAGCTTTGATCTTCTGTACATTGGAAGAGTAGATATATCATCTTTATCAAGAAAAATTGACCCATGTTCAGAATTTAGTAATCCCATTATAATATAGAATAACGTGGTTTTTCCTGCACCATTTGGTCCTAATATTGCTACCGACTCTCCTCTATTTAAATTTACAGATACATTGTTCAAAACTCTTTTATTATCATAAGACTTCGTTACATTTTTTACCTCTAATCCAACATTATTTATTGCTACAAAAGGAATATCTATCTGATCATTCATTAGTCTTAAGTCCTTCCTTATTAATAAGTGCTTTTACTCTCTCTTCTTTTTTTTGATTTTTTGTAGGTGCAGGCATAAGCTTGCTGATTCCTTTTTTTAAGTCAACTTCTGCATAATCTCCAAATAAAAAACTTTCACCCTTTTGCAATCTTACATTACCAAATAATTTACATATTTCTTTATTTTTATTATAAAGTGCTTTGTCACTAAATGCTACTTCATTGTTTGTTTCAATTGAAACATTTTCAAAACCTAAGATTTTTTTTATACTCATTTTGTCATCTTTTTTTTCAATATGCCATACCAACTTTTCTCCTTTTATAACAAACTCATCTTTTTTTATTGCTATTGCTTTACCTGTTGCCACGGCAATATTTTTACTTCTCCAATATTCTATTTTTTTATTAGCATTAAGTTTATCTCGCTCAGATGTAAGTTGTAATTTTTTTCCTTTTATTTCAAAGTAGTCCTTAACTACATTGAATTCTGCAGAACTACCTCCAGTTATTTGAACTTTGTCATCGGTAACTAGTACATTTTTATGAGCTTGAACTTTTGTTATGTCCATTTCTGAGTTTTTATTCTCTTCGTAGAAAGCCTCAATTAAATCTGATTTAAGTGATAAACTTCCTTGTGTAGCTTTAGCATTTCCAATAGCTAAATATTTTTTTTCATTTTTATGCCACTCAATACCATCATCAGCATAGATTTCAATTGGCTCGTCAGATTGATTCGCATTAATATCTCCTACAAAAATGTAAAAGATAAGAAATCCAAAAAAACTCAATAAGATTTTTTTAATCATTATTCTTGTTCGAAAGTGTAAGTTTTGATTTACCTGTAAATATTATCTTATTAGTTTTTTGTTCAATTTGAAATCCCTCGGAAAAAATAGTTGAATTTTCCTTCTTTCCTGAAACTTTCTGATTGCCCAAAATAATTTTTTTTTTAAAATCCATTGTAGCTTCAGAGGTATGAAATGAAAATTTTTTTTTGTCACTAAAAACAACTTCACCTGTTAATTTTAAAAATTGATTAGGTTTATCAAAAACTCCCTCATTACCCTCTAAAAAAAAAATTTCTGAAGAACTTGTTATTTCACCTTTTGGATACTCTAAATTGAAAATATCGTTTTTGTTGTTGACTTTCAATGCCTTGGATGCGGAAACTTTGTAGGGTTGCCTTTTTTTATCTAGGCCTAAAAACTTTGGTCCAATGAGAATTTGGCTACTATTAAAAAAATCGTCTGTAATCTTATTATTTTCTAGAGCTATATCCAACTTTAAAGTATTCCTATTATACAGCGCAAGAAAAATTATACTAATTGCCAAAAACATTAGGCTATATTTCATTATTTTGACAAAAAACGTATAAGTTATTCTGTTTTTAAGTTCTATCATACCTAATTTCTTAAAATATCATGTAAATGAATTATCCCAATTGGCTTTTTCTTTTGAGTAATAAAATAATTAGTTATTGATTGTTTATTCATTAAGTCGATTGCAGCAGAAACTAAAGTTTCAGGTGATAAAGTTTTTGGGTTTTTTGTCATAATTTCTTTAACATTTTTTGCCAGTAATTCCGGTGACATGTGCCTCCTTAAATCTCCATCGGTAATTATTCCTAATAATTCACTTTTTTTTTCAGATATTACACCAACGCAACCTTGACCTTTTGAACTCATTTCCAAAATTGCTGCATCAACTTTTTGGTTTATAGGGATCAAAGGAATTTGATTTTTTGTTTTCATAACATCACTTACTTTTAATAGCATTTGTCCAAGTTTACCACCTGGATGTAGCTCAAGGAAATCTTTGGATGTAAATTGTCTTTTTTTCAATAAGGTAACGGCTAAAGCATCTCCCAAGACAAGCATGCATGTTGTTGAGCTTGTTGGAGCTAATTCAAGTGGACATGCTTCAACATTTTCTGGAATTTTTAAAACAATATCAGACTTCTTAGCTAATGTACTTTTTAGGTTACTTGTAATTGAAATAATAGGTATTTTAAGTTTTTTACAATGAAGAATAAGATTAAATAATTCTGATGTTTCACCAGAATTGGAGATAAGAATAGCACAATCATTTTTTGTTATCATTCCTAAGTCACCGTGATTAGCTTCACTCGGATGAATAAAAAATGATGGAGAGCCTATTGATGAAAGAGTAGAGGAGATTTTAGATCCAACATGACCGCTTTTTCCAATACCAGAAATTATAATTTTCCCACTTACATTAAATAAAATATCTACCGCATCCTTGAATGCTTTAGCAAGCCCCTTTTTTAATAAGTTTAAGGCTTTTATTTCCTGATCGATAACTGATTTTCCTGCTGTAAGTTCCATTTTTAGTGAGAAAAAATATCAATATCATGCCAATCTAAAAGATCTAACTCAACTCTGGATGGAATAAAACTGAATATTTTATCGGCAAGTTCTAATCTTTTTTCCCTAATCAGCATTTTTTCTAATTTATTTTTTAAATCAAAAAGATGAATCACGTCATTTGCAGCATATTTTAATTGATTTTCAGTTAATTTTTCTGAAAACCAATCTGTAGTTTGTTGCGATTTATTTAGATCAATATTAAGCAAGTCTTTACATAAATCTTTTAGACCATGTTTGTCAGTATATGTTCTAACTAATTTAGAAGCTATTTTTGTACAAAAATTATTTTTTGTGTAAACCCCAAAAAATCTTTTTATCATTGCAACATCAAATCTAGCATAATGAAAAATTTTCTTTATATTATCATTTTTCATTAATTCTACTAAATTTTTTGGGGGATTATTTTCTTCAAAAAAATTTCTCTCAAATTTTACCATATGACACTCTTTTGATGAAATTCCAATTTGAATTAAACAAAGTTGATCTCTTACTAATGATAAACCTGTTGTTTCAGTATCAACAGAAATAAATTCTTCACATTCAATGTCAGAAGGTAGATCATTATCATGCAAAAAAATTTCACAATCACTTGTTTTAAAAGTTTTCATTTCTTGAAAAAAATTAATTATGTTATTAATTAATACCTAACTTAAGTAGTAATTCATATAAAAAAATTATTAATGTTGTCATATTACAATGGAAAAAAAGTAATTATTTTCGGAGGTACTGGGTTTATTGGAAATCACCTAGTCAATTCTTTATGCAAACAATCTTGTCAAATTGAAATTATTTCAAGAAATCCGCAAAAAAAAAAAAAAAAATTCTTTTCTGGTGAACCTGGTCAAGTTTCTATAAATCATATTTCGGATTTTTCTGAAAAAAAAATTGAACATATATTAAAAGGAGCAGATATTGTTATAAACTTAATTGGAATTTTATATGAAACTAAAAATTCAAAATTTAAAAAAGTTCATGTTGAAATACCAAGAACTATAGCTAAAGTAACAAAAAAAGTTGGAATAGATACCTTTATCCATTTGTCAGCGTTAAAAGTTGAAAAATCAAGATTCTCCGATTATGCGAATTCAAAATATCAAGGAGAAAATGAGATAAAATCTATTTTTCCTAGTGCTATTATATTAAAACCGAGTGTGGTTTTCGGAAAGGGAGATAATTTTACAAATCTTTTTTCAAAAATCTCTTCCTTTAGTCCTGCCTTACCAATGATAGGAACACCAAGGATCAGCTTTAAAAATTATTTTCCGTCAATTGATTTTAATTTTAAAGTCAAATTTCAACCTTTGTATGTGGGCGATCTCGTTAATTTTTTGATTTTATCCTCACAAAAGAAAGGTAAATCATTTGAATTGGCTGGCCCATATATTAAAAGCTTCGACCAAATTTACGATGTTATCTTACAAGCGAAAAATAGAAAAAGAATTTATTTTCCTTTACCTTTTTTTCTTGCAAAACCAATAGCCTTTCTTTCGAGGTTTTTACCAGAGCCCATAATTACATCTGATCAATTAAAGCTCCTAACAGTTGATAGTGTTTCAATGCAAGGCCTTAAAAATTTATCGATGTATATAAAAAATCCAAAATCAATGGAAGTCATAGTAGGTAGTTACCTGTAATAAAATAAAAAAAGCACAAGGATTCCAAAAATAACTCTGTAGTAGACAAATAAAGCTAAAGAAAAATTTCTTACCCACGAAACAAAAAGATGAATAAATAAAATAGAAAAAAGAAACGAAAAAATAAAAATTAAAAAGGAATATAGATTAAAAAAATTGTAGTTAATTACTTCATTAAAATTTTCTATAATAAGGTATCCCATAGCACCTACAATTACAGGTATTGCCATTAGATTTGTATAAAAAACAGAATGCTTTCTACTAAAGCCATTAAAACGCATAAACGTTAATACAGCACCAGATCTACTAACACCGGGAATAAGTGCAAGACATTGACTTAGACCAATAAAAAATGACCCTGCATAACTAATTGTATCAATTCCCCTAATTCTTAAACAAAATTTATCTATAAAGTATAGAACAATACCAAAAATTATACTTGATAAACTGATTACCAAAAGTATTAGATCATTATTAATGTTGAAATACTTTGCAAAATAATACCCAACGAAAAAAATTGGTATTGAAGAAATAATAAGGTTTAACAAAATATTTGCGTTTCTATCAATGTCTGGGCGAACAATAAAAAAAACTGACTTAGCAAGATCTAACAATACTTTAAAGTAGTAGATCACAATAGCAAATAAGGATCCAAAATGTGCTAGTATATTTAGTTGAAGAATACTTAGTCCCGTGAAATATTCAACTGAATAAAAATTATTAAATACAATTAAATGGCCTTGAGAACTCACAGGAATAAATTCCGTTAACCCTTGAAGAAAAGAATATATTATTACTATAAGCAATGAAATACCTCATTTTTTCATAAGAGAATATCATAAATGTGAAAGTATTTAAAAAAATTTATGTTTAAAATAATAAAGTGCATTATAATTTATTTTATGAATATTAAAAATTTTGACCTTAATCTTTTAGTTGTTTTCAGAGCCCTCTTCGAAGAAAGAAATGTGACTAGAGCTAGTAAAAAAATAGGAATTACACAACCTGCAATGAGCAATGCACTTAATAGATTAAGATATTTAGTTAAAGATGATTTGTTTGTTCGAGGTCCTAAAGGAATGAGACCAACACCAAGAGCAAATGAATTATCATTACCAATTAACGCTGCATTAAATAATCTTGAACTCTCATTGTCCTCTATAAATTTTGATCCATATACAACGAAGAAATCATATAGAATTTCTATTTCTGATGATGTTGCACCTTTAATTCTCCCAAATCTCTCAAAATTTTTGGAAAAAAATTCTCCACAATCAGCTTTAATAGTAAGATCTGAACAAGGAATAGAGGCAATTAAACTGTTAGATAGTAATGAAATTGATTATGCAGTTGGAAGATTTGAAACAATTCCAAAGAGATTTGGAAGTAAAAATCTTTTTTCAGAAAAATATGTTTGTATTGTAAAAAATAATCATAAATTGGCAAAAGAAAATAAGTTGTCAATAGAGCAATACCTTGAGTCACGTCATTTAAGAGTAGCCCCTGTAAGTGCAAATGTTTCGCCTATTGATAGAGCATTAAGTCAATTGGATCTAGAAAGAAAAATCTTCATTAGGATAGATTTAATTTCTTTAGCTCCTCTATTTATAAAAAATACAGACCTTGTATTAACTTTACCTTCAAAAACTGCTCAAAGAATGGCTAAAAATTATAATTTTACAATTTTAGGGTTGCCTTTGGATTTAGAAATCAGACATACAAAACTTTTATGGCATAAAGAACTTACAAATCACCCTGCTTTCGATTGGATAAAAGATCAAATAAATGTCGACTAAAATAAAAATTATTTTCTTTGGAGCTGGATATTGTTCAAAATATATAATTCCTAATCTTCCAAGCAACTCAGAAATTTTGTGTACACACAAAGAAAATTTAAAAGAAGAATACTTTGACGCAAAATTTGATTTAAAACGACTTACTTTGGATGAATTTTTGAGTAATAAGGATTATTCAAAAAATGTAACACATATTTTAAACTCAATCCCACCTTTTGAATATGGAGATATCATAATAAAAAAATTTTTTAAGAGATTTGATTTAAATAAGTGTTTAAAGTGGGTTGGGTATTTCTCAGCAACAAGCGTTTATGGAGATCACAATGGTGAATGGGTAAACGAGGAAAGTAAAACTTATCCAACATCCAGACGAGGAAGGTATAGACTCAATGCTGAAAATGAATATCTATCAATGTTTAGATCAGAGGATATACCTATTCATATTTTTAGATTACCTGGGATTTATGGTCCAAAACGTTCAGTTTTTGAAAGGCTTAATTCACAACAACCTTTAAGAATAATTAAAAAAAAACATTTTTTTTCTAGAATTCATGTTGAAGATTTATCAGATGCAATCATTAAAAGTTTAAATAAGCCAACCCCAGGTGAAATCTTTAATTTGACTGATGACTATCCATGTGAATCTCACACAGTTATTGATTACGCATGTAAACTTTTAAAAACAAAGCCTCCTCCATCTATAAATTTGGACGATAAAAGGATAGGTGAAATGACAAGAAGTTTTTATTCTGATAATAAAAAAGTATCTAATAAAAAAATAAAAAAAATATTAAATTGGACACCTAAATATAGAAACTATAAATTAGGAATTGACGGTATTTTTAAGAATCTTAAATGAAAAAAACTTTACTTCAGATACTTCCATCATTAGACCAAAGTGGTGGTGGAGTTGAGAGAGGCACTCTTGATATAGCCAAAACAGTTATTGATCATGGATACAATTCTGCAATTATATCTTCAGGTGGAGATATGGCTGAAAAATATAAATATAAAGGTGTTTCTCATCATCAAATCAAACTTAACAAAAAAGGATTTCTTAATTTTTTATCTTCAAGAAAGCAATTTAAAAAAATTCTTGATGAACTAAATCCTGATATTATTCATATAAGAAGCAGATGGCCATCATTTTGTTTTTCTAATATGATTAAAAAAAAAAGAATTCCGCTTGTTACTACTTACCATGGAACTTACAGTGGAAATAATTTCTTTCTTAAAAGAAATTACAATAAGTTTATGACGAAGGGTGATAAAGTTATATCAATATCTAAATTTATTGACGACCACATAAGGCTTTTTTTTCCAGATTGTAAGAATAGATTAGTTAACATTAATAGAGGGATAGATACATCTTATTTTAATATTGATTCGATATCTCAGACAAGAAAAGAAAATTTTTTATCGAGTTTATCTATAGCTGAAAATACCCATATAATTTTACTGCCTGGAAGAATTACTTCTTGGAAAGGTCATGAAATTGCTGTAGACGCTGCTAAAATTATTTCAGAGAAAAAACCAAGCCTAAATTTTTTATTTATTTTTGTAGGTTCGGCTCAAAGTAGAGATTCTTTTTTAAAAAAACTAGAAAAAAAAATTTCAAAGGTAAAATTAAGTAATAGGTTTTCTTTTTGTGGTCATTTGATGGATATGCCTGCGGTCTATTCTACTGCAGATATAGTTTTATCAACTTCTACAGAGCCAGAAGCTTTTGGAAGAGTGTCTGCTGAAGCATCATCAATGACCAAACCAATTATTGCTACAAATCATGGGGGATCAAGAGAAATAATTGAAAATAATATAACAGGTTGGCTTGTTGAACCGAGAAACCCAGAATTACTCGCAGATAAAATTATTCATGTACTCGATTTACCCCAAAATAAAAAAGATCTGATTGGTAAAAATGCAAGGAAAAGGATAGTTAAAAAATTCGGTCTTCAACAGATGTTAAATAAAACTATGAGTGTTTACGAGGAGTTAATTGAAAAACACAAAAAGAATTCTTATAATTAAATTTGGAGGTTTAGGCGACATTTTTCTTTCGCTTCGTGCAATATATTCGATTATTTCACATCATAAAAGGAAAGTTGTTTTATTGACTGAGAGCCCGTATCATCAAATCTTTAGGAAATCAAAATGGTTTGAAAAGATTGTAGTAATAAAGAGATCATTCTTCTACTTTAATGACAAGATTCAAATAAAAAAAAAGCTGAATATAGATTCATTCGATTGTGTTTATGATCTTCAGACATCTAAAAGATCCTCATCATATCTTTCACTTTTTTTTAAATTAGGGATTAAAACATCTGGTATTGGAAAATATGCAAGTTTTAATCACACTAATATCCAAAGAGATAAAATGCACACACTAGACAGACAAAAAGAGCAATTAGAAATTAATTCAATAAAATATCTTAAAAAAATTAATATTCAATGGCTTGTAAAATCAAAAAAAATTGATTTTAACTCTGGAACTAGATATTCATTAATTGTTCCTGGTGGTTCCAAAAAGAGAAAAAATAAGCGAATACCTTTCGAAGTGTTTAACCAAATAATTAAAATTTTATTAGGAAAAAAAATTATACCCATTTTGATTGGTTCGTCTGATGACAAAGAGATTTGTTCAAATTTAGAAAATATGCATCCAAATGTAAAAAATTTGTGCACCAAGACTGATATTTTTGACATCGCAAAATTATCAGAGAACAGTATAATGTCTCTTGGTAATGACACAGGGCCAATGCATGTTATTGCAAATGGAAACATGCCGACTTTTGTGTTCTTCACAAAATACTCAGACCCAAAACTTTGTGCTCCGATTGGAAAAAATGTTAAAATTTTTAATTATGAAAATAACGTTGAAAATTTCTGCAATGAAATTAAAAAAGAAATAAATGCATTTGCATAAAAATCTCAATGTTGACATAACTAGACAATTATTTTAATTAAAACAATGCCAAAAATCACTTTTCCAGATGGAACAATTGAAAATTTTAAAAAAAACGTTACTGGAAATTTAATTGCCCAATCAATTTCTAAGTCGCTTTCAAAAAAAGCTATAGCAATAATTGTCAATGGAGTACAAAAAGACCTTTGTGATTATATTGATCAAGATGCATCAATTTCCATTATTACAATAAATAGTCCAGAGGGTTTAGAGATAATGAGACACACTTTAGCTGCACAAGTACTGGCAAAAGCGATCAAAAAGTTATACCCAAACTCAAAGTTAGCCATTGGCCCTACAATAGAAAATGGCTTTTATTATGATGTACTTTTTGACCAACCCATATCATCAGATGATTTACCGAAAATTGAGAATGAAATGAGGGACATAGTTTCCAAAGGAGATAATATCAATAAATCATTTAAAACTAAGAAAGAAGCTCTAAGTTTATTCAAAACAAGAAATGAAGATTATAAAATAAAAATCATAAATCAATCAGATCAAGATAATAATTTTCAAATCTATCAGCAAGGTGATTCTGAATTTGTTGATTTATGTCGTGGACCTCATCTCCCAAATTTAAAATTTATAGGATCTTTTAAATTAACAAAGATATCTGGTGCATACTGGAAGGGTGATTCAAAAAATGAAATGTTGCAAAGAATTTACGGAACAGCCTGGTTATCTCAAAAAGAATTAGAAAAACACCTAAATATGATTGAGGAAGCAAAAAAAAGAGATCACAGAAAAATTGGACAGGACTTAGATCTTTTTCATTTTCAAGAAAATACTCCTGGGTCAGTTTTTTGGCATCCAAAGGGTTGGGTCATATACAGAGTAATAATGGAATACATTAGAAAAAAACTTGAAAATAACGGTTATGAAGAAGTAAATACTCCGATTTTACTTGATAGCTCATTATGGAAAGATTCTGGCCATTGGGAAAAGTTTCGTGAACATATGTTTATATCAGAATCTGAAGATAAAGTCTTTGCTATTAAGCCAATGAATTGTCCTTGTCACGTTCAAATTTTTCGTCAAGGAATTAAAAGTTATAAAGAATTACCTATCAGAATGGCAGAATTTGGCTCTTGTCATAGAAATGAACCATCAGGTGCCCTTCATGGACTAATGCGAGTCAGAGCATTTGTTCAAGATGATGCTCATATTTTTTGTACAAAACAACAAATAACATCAGAAACTCAAAATTTTTGTAAATTATTAATGGATATATATAAAGACTTTGGCTTTGACCATGTTGTAATTAAATTTTCTGACAGACCAGAAAAAAGGGCTGGCGATGATGTGGTTTGGGATCAAGCAGAAAAAGCTCTGGTTGAAGCTATAGAAACTTCTGGATATAATTATGAATTAAACCCAGGTGACGGTGCTTTCTATGGACCAAAATTAGAATTTGTTCTTAGGGATGCTATTGGAAGAGATTGGCAGTGCGGAACACTTCAAGTGGATTTTGTACTTCCAGAAAGACTTGATGCTACATATATTGATGAAAGTGGAAATAAAACCAGACCAGTAATGTTGCATAGAGCAATTCTTGGTTCTTTTGAGAGGTTTATTGGTATATTGATTGAAAATTACTCTGGTAGACTTCCTCCTTGGTTGTCACCTATTCAAATTGCAATAACATCAATCAACGAAAACTGTATAAAATTCTGCGAAGAGATACATAAAACTTTGTTAAAAAAGAATTTTAGGTGCAAACTTGATGTTAGGAATGAAAAATTAAATTACAAAATTAGAGAGATTAATTTGGAAAAAATTCCCTTTATTGTGATTATTGGAGAAAAGGAAAGTTCTGAAAAATTAGTTACACTTAGAGTTCATGGAGATGAAAAACAATACAAACTCTCTATTGATGAATTAATAAAAAAATTAAATAATTCTTGCAGAATAGTTTAATTTATGAGTTATTTTATAATTGTTAATTATGTTAAATTTAGAAAGGAATAAATTTTAATATGCAAATAAAAAAATTATGAGGAAGTTTACTCAAAGTTCAAGGCATGGTCCTGCCATCAATAATAGTATTTCAGCAAAAACAGTTAGAGTTATATCAGAAAAGGGTGAAATGATTGGAGTTTTAGAAAAATCTAAAGCTGTTCAGCTTGCGTTTGATCAAGGTCTAGATCTTGTTGAAGTTTCTCCCAATTCAACACCCCCTGTTTGCAAAATCATAGACCATGGTAAATACAAGTATCAAATTCAAAAAAAGCAAGCCGAAGCTAAGAAAAAACAAAAAACTTTTGAAGTCAAAGAGGTAAAATTCAGGCCAGGAATTGAAGATCACGATTACAGTGTTAAACTTAAATCGATTCATAGATTTCTTAGTGATGGTGATAAAGTTAAGATTACACTAAGATTTAAAGGAAGAGAAATGGCACATCATCAAAGAGGTATGGATATATTAAAAAAACTAGAAAGTGCCATAGAAGAAGTAGCAAAAATAGAACAGGTACCAACACTTGAAGGTAAGCATATGATTATGGTAGTAGCGCCAAGGTAATCCGTATAAAGGCTCTTGCTAAATGTTAAAAAAACTATATAAATAAAAAAAAATATTTAGTATGCCAAAAATTAAAACAAAAAGTGGGACAAAAAAAAGATTCAAAGTAACTGCGACAGGAAAAGTTGTAATGTTTCCAAGTTGCAAAAGGCATAATCTTTCTAAAAGAAGTAAGAAAATGAAAAGGAATGCAAAAGGGCCGACTATGATGTCCAAACAAGATACAAAGATTGTTAAGAAGTATATGAATGTTAAAATATAATTGGAGTTTGTATGTCTAGAGCAAAGAGTGGTGCAATAAATAAAACCAGACATAAAAAAATTATTAAAAGAGCTAAGGGTTATTACGGAAGAAGAAAAAGTACCTTTAAAGTAGCAAACCAAGCCGTTGAAAAAGCTGGTCAATATTCTTACAGAGACAGAAAAGTAAAGAAACGTCAATTTAGAAGTCTTTGGATACAAAGAATCAATGCTGGTTGCAGGTTGCACGGCATAAAATACTCTACTTTTATTAATGGGCTTAAAAAAGTAAATCTAAATTTGAATAGAAAAGTACTTGCAGATCTTGCAGCTCAAGAACCAGAGTCATTTAAAGAAATTGTAACAAAAATTAGAACTAGTTAAGACAAATTCGAGAATGAAAGATTATGATCAACTTTTTCAATCAGCTTTGATTGATGTTGAAAAGAGTGAGGATCTAAAAACTCTTGAGGAATTTCGAGTAAAGTATTTCGGTAAAAATGGAATAATAAGTAAAGAATTGAAATCTTTGTCTTCACTTAATGTTGAAGATAAAAAAAATTTTGGAAAAAAATTAAATACTTTTAAGTCAAATTTTTTTAATATTATAAATAAAAAAAAAACGGTTCTTGAAGAACAAGTAATAGACCAAAAACTAAAATCTGAATTTATAGATAGCTCATTACCAACAAGAGAATCAAACGACGTTCAAGCAAAACTACATCCAATAAGTTTTACAATTAATGAAATTTTTTCAATACTTACTGGAATGGGATTATCTTATGAAGAGGGTCCAGATGTAGAAAATGATTTTTATAATTTTACCGCATTAAATATACCTAAGAATCATCCTGCAAGGCAAATGCATGACACTTTTTATTTAGACTCTGTTGACAAAAAAAATCATGTTCTGAGAACTCATACATCCCCTGTTCAAATTCGTAGTTTAGAAAAAAATATATTGCCATTAAAAATTTTTGCTCCAGGACGAACTTATCGCTGTGATTCAGATATTACACACACACCGATGTTTCATCAGGTTGAGGGACTTATAGTAGATAAAAATATAAATTTTGGAAACTTAAAATGGTTTTTAGAATATTTCTGCAAAAAATTTTTTAATAAATATGATCTAAAACTTAGATTTAGGCCATCATATTTTCCATTTACAGAACCATCTGCTGAGGTAGATATTAATTGTAAAATTGAATCAGGAAAAATTCACTTAGGTGAAGGTAACCAATGGATGGAAATTCTCGGATGTGGAATGGTTCATCCTGAGGTTTTTAATTTATCAGGAATTAATCAAAAAAATATCACGGGTTTTGCATTTGGAATGGGGATAGAAAGACTTGCCATGCTAAAATATGGAATGCCTGATCTTAGAAAATTTTTTGATGGTGATTTGAGATGGTTAAATCATTATGGATTTTCATTCTTAGATTCTAAAGTATAATTATGGAAATAAAAAATGAAGTTTACACTTAAGTGGTTAAAAGAATATTTGATTTTTGATTCTTCTGTAGAAGAACTTTGCCAAAAATTAACAAGTATTGGATTAGAGGTTGAAAATCTAGAAAATCCAAAGGATCAGTTGTCAAATTTCATAGTTTCAAAAATAGTTGATATAAAGAAACATCCAAACGCAGACAAACTTAGTATTTGTAATGTTTTTGATGGTAAAAAAAAATTAGAAATTGTGTGCGGCGCTTCAAATGCAAAAAAAAATCTCACTACTGTCTTAGCCCCTGTAGGATCAATAATAAAACCAAACACTAGTGAAGAATTTATAATTAAAAGTAGTAAAATTAGGGGGGTTGAATCTAATGGTATGTTATGTTCTGAACAAGAATTAGGATTAAGTGAAAATTCAGAGGGTATAATAGAACTGGATAAGAAATATCAACCTGGACATTCATTTTCAGACTTTATCGATGATGAAGATATTAAAATTGAAATTGCTATTACTCCTAATAGAGTTGATTGTGCTGGAGTTTATGGAATCGCGCGAGATTTATCTGCAGCTGGCTTTGGAAAGTTATCAAAAAGAAAAGATTTTAATAATATAATTAATTTTCAAACCTCTATTAAATTAACAAACAAGTTAAAAAATTCTGATTGTTCTCAATTTTTTTTGAGACAAATTAAAGACGTTAAGAATGGACAGTCACCTGATCAAATAATAAAAAGAATACAGAATAGTGGTATAAAAGTAATTTCAGGCTTAGTTGATGTAACTAATTATTTAACTATTGATTCATGTAGACCATTACATGTTTTTGACCTTGATAAAATTAAAGGAAATATTCATATCCGGCATTCAAAAAAAGGTGAGCATTTTATTGGCCTTGATGAAAAGGAATATATATTAGAAGAGGGAATGATAGTTATATGTGACGACCAAAAAATTATTAGTTTAGCTGGAATACTTGGCGGAAAAAATTCTTCATGTGATAAAAATACGAAAAATATACTCTTAGAATCTGCATTTTTTTCACCTGAAAAAATCGCAGATACAGGTAGAAAACTAAATATTTTAAGTGATGCAAGATATAGATTTGAAAGAGGAATAGACCCAAAATCAACATTGGAAGGAATGGAGATTGCCACAAAAATGATTATTGAAAACTGTGGTGGAATTGCTGGCTCAATAATCTCAGATAATTCATTTAATTTTAAGAAAGTGGAAATTGAGATAAATAATTTGTTTGTCAATAAGGTACTCGGAGTTGAAATTGAAAAAAACTTTATTGTTGAAAAACTCAAAGATCTTGGTTGTAATGTTGATGATAAAGATAATAAGATTTTGGTTATACCTCCTTCATGGAGACCAGATCTAAAAATTCCTGAAGATCTAGTTGAAGAGATTGCTAGACTTTTTGGTTACGAAAATATTCCCAGTCAGAAACCTGAATTCTTAGATTTTAATAATTTAAGTTTAAATGAAGATAATCAAGAAATTATAAATAAAATAAAAAGATTATTAGTAAGCAGAAATATTATGGAAATAATTTCTTGGTCATTTGTTGATTCAAAATTACAAGATATTTTTAATACGGAGAAAATAGTTAGAATTCAGAATCCTATAAGTACAGAGTTAGACAGTCTGCGATCTAATTTATTAATAAATTTACTTAAAATAATTAAAAATAATAATAATAAAAATATTAAAAATTGTTCAATATTTGAAATAGGCCCAATATTTAAAGGATATGAACCAGGTGAGCAATTAGATTTTATATCAATAGTAAGGTCTGGACAAATGTTTGAAAAGAATTGGATTGAAAAGGATAGAGCATTCGATATCTTTGATGTTAAGGCAGATCTATTTAGTATTCTTAAAAATATAGGCTTCAATAATGAAAATTTTAAACAATCAAATGAATCAGAAAATTACTATCATCCAGGAAAAAGTGGTTCAATTAGCCTGGGAAATAGAAAAATTGCAAACTTTGGAGAACTTCATCCAAAAATTTTAAAAAAGTTTGATCTAAATCAAACTGTGTGTGCTTTAGAATTAAATTTAAAAGAATTACTTTCGTTTAATAGAAAAAAAACTATTTCAAAGAATGAACTGAAAACTTCACCGTATCAAATGTCTGTTAGAGATTTTTCTTTTGAAATTAATAAAAGCACTTTATCAAGTGAAATTACTTCAACAATAAAAAAGATTGATAATAATTTAATTAAGGATGTTCATATTTTTGACTCATATGAAAATCAAAAATCTAACCCCGATTTAAGATCTATTGCTATTGAGGTAAAGATACAATCTGATAAAAAAACTCTTGATGACAGTGAAATTCAAGTAATTTCGGATGATATAATTAAAAATGTCACATCTAAATTTAATGCGAAACTTAGATAATTTTAATGGAAGATATTAGAAACTTTTCAATTATTGCTCATATTGATCACGGTAAATCAACTCTTGCAGATAGAATAATCCAGAAATGCGGTGGACTTTCAGACAGGGAAATGAAAGATCAAGTTTTAGATTCAATGGATATAGAAAGGGAAAGAGGGATTACAATTAAAGCTCAGACCGTTTATTTAAAGTATAGGTTCCAGGATAAATTATATAACCTAAATCTTATGGACACACCTGGTCATGTAGATTTCTCCTACGAAGTCAGTAGATCATTAGCCTCGTGTGAAGGTTCACTTTTGGTTGTAGATGCATCACAAGGTGTTGAAGCTCAAACTTTGGCCAATGTTTATCAAGCAATTGAAAACAATCATGAAATAATACCTGTATTGAACAAAATAGATTTAGCGTCTGCAGAACCAGAAAGAATAAAAAAACAAATAGAAGACGTAATTGGTATAGATGCATCAAACTCAATTTTGGTTTCAGCTAAAACTGGAGAAGGAATTGATCAGCTTATTGAAGCTATAATTCAAAGATTACCTCACCCACAAACTAATCTTGAAAATAATCTTGTAGGTATGTTAGTCGATAGTTGGTATGACACCTATCTTGGAGTCATAATATTGGTTAGAGTGCGTTCAGGAAAGATAGTTAAAGGGATGAAAATTAGAATGATGGGTACTAAAGCTGTGTATCAAATTGAAAAATGTGGATTTTTTACACCAAAAATTCACTATACTAATGAGCTTAAAGCTGGAGAAATTGGTTTTTTTACCGCCGGTATAAGACATGTAAGTGATTGCAAGGTTGGTGATACAATAACAGATGAGGTTAAGCCAACTACTAATCCTTTGCCAGGATTTAAGCCAAGTATTCCAGTTGTATTCTGTGGATTATACCCTGTTGATGCAGATGATTACGATCTATTGAAAGACAGTATTTCAAAGTTAGCTCTAAATGATGCAAGTTTTTCATCTGAACCAGAATCATCAGCAGCTTTAGGATTGGGTTTTAGATGTGGATTTCTAGGTTTACTACATCTCGAAATTATACAAGAAAGACTTAGCAGAGAATTTGGTATCAATCTGATTACTACATCACCTTCAGTCGTATATAAAATTGACAAAACTAATGGTGAAAAAATAGATGTTCATAACCCAACTCTATTACCTGAAACAACAAAAATACAACAAATATATGAACCAATTATTAAAGCAACAATTCTTCTTCCTGATAATTATCTTGGGTCAGTAATGAAACTTTGTAATGATCGAAGAGGAGTTCAAAAAAATCTTACGTACGCTGGTAAACGTGCAATGATTATTTATGAGTTACCTTTAGCGGAAGTAGTATTTGATTTTTATGATAAACTGAAGTCTATAACAAGTGGGTATGCAAGCTTTGATTATGAATTTTTAAGATATCAAGAGAGTGAATTGGTAAAAGTACAGATACTTGTAAACTCTGAACCTGTAGATGCACTATCTTTCATTTGTCACAATACTAAAGCTAACTCGAGAGGAAAACATTATTGTTTGAAATTAAAAGACCTTATTCCAAGACAACAATTTAAAATACCACTCCAGGCAACCATTGGTGGCAAAATAATAGCCAGAGAAACTATAAGTAGTTTTAGAAAAGATGTCACTGCGAAACTGTATGGTGGAGATGTTACAAGAAAAAATAAATTACTAGATAAACAAAAAAAAGGCAAAAAGAGAATGCGTCAATTTGGAAAAGTTGAAATCCCTCAATCAGCATTTATAAATGTTCTAAAAACTTCAAATGATTAAAATGGAGAGGTGGCCGAGTGGCTTAAGGCGCACGCTTGGAAAGCGTGTAAACAGGCAACTGTTTCGAGGGTTCGAATCCCTCTCTCTCCGCCATATAATTTTAATTAAATATAAGAATAATTTACATATTCTTGCAAATCTTTAGTTTTTTGAAAAAAATTAAAAAAGAAATTTTTTTTATTGTGTATACACCTAAATAGGTTAAAGTCATAATATAATTTGTGCGTATATAATGACAGATGTGAATTCATATAAATATAGACAACTTCTAAGTTGCAAGTGTTTAAGAATTAGACAAGCATCAAGAGTCATAACTCAGTTTTATGACACAAAATTAAAATCAGCTGGAATAAAGATTACTCAACTTTCAATACTCTCCTCTTTGACTTCGGGTAAACCAATGCTAATAACTGAATTATCGAATGTTCTTTACATTGACAGAACAACACTTACAAGAAGCCTTGCTATTTTGAAAAAAAAAGGTGTTATTGAAAATGTTAAAAGTCAGGACGGCAGACATAAAAAAGTCCAGCTCACCTCTAAAGGTTTCGAGGTTTTAAACAATTCTATACCCCTTTGGCTTGAAGCTGAGGATGAAGTTTATGATCTAACTAAAAAATATGAACTATCACTAAAATAAATTCTTATTAATATCTATATTGATCTGACTTGAATGGCCCATTCACAGGTACGTTTATATATTTGCCTTGTTTTTTTGATAATTTAGTTAGCATAGCTCCAATTTTATCTAAATGTATCTGAGCAACCTTTTCGTCAAGTGTTTTAGGAAGTACGTATACTTTATTCTTGTACTTTTTATTATTTTTCCAAAGTTCAATTTGCGCTAATACCTGATTGCAAAAAGAAGCTGACATTACAAAGCTTGGATGACCAGTTGCACATCCTAAATTTACCAGACGTCCTTCAGCTAGGACGATAATTTTTTTACCGTCGGGAAATTCAATTTCGTCAACTTGTGGTTTTATATTTTGCCATTTGAGATTTCGCAATGCTTCTATTTGAATTTCTGAATCAAAATGACCTATATTACAAACTATACTTCGGTCTCGCATTTCCCTCATATGTTCAATTGTTATTACATCAACATTTCCTGTAGCAGTAACAAAAATATCTGCTCTTTTGGAAGCGTTTTCCATTGTTGTAACCTCAAAACCATCCATTGCGGCTTGTAATGCACATATAGGATCTACCTCTGTTATAAGAACTCTGCAACCAGCATTTCTTAGGCTTTCTGCTGATCCCTTTCCTACATCTCCATAACCGGCAACAACTGCAACTTTACCAGCCATCATAACGTCAGTGGCTCTTCTAATCCCATCAACTAGGCTTTCTCTGCATCCATATTTATTATCAAATTTAGATTTTGTTACTGAATCGTTAACATTTATTGCTGGAACTTTGAGTGATCCAGATTTTTCCATTTCTATTAATCTTAAAACTCCAGTAGTTGTTTCTTCAGATATTCCTAAAATATTTCCAAGATATGATGGGTACTTCTCATGCAATAATTTTGTGAGATCACCTCCGTCATCTAATATCATATTAGGTTTCCAGCCATTAGGTCCTTCAAGTGTTTTTTCTATGCACCACCAAAATTCTTCTTCTGTTTCCCCTTTCCATGCGAAAACTGGTATTTCTTTTTTAGCAATTGCTGCAGCTGCTTGATCTTGTGTAGAGTAAATATTACAAGAACTCCACCTTACAGATGCACCCAAGTCAATCAATGTTTCAATCAAAACTGCTGTTTGAATTGTCATGTGAAGACATCCAGCAATCTTTGCACCTTTTAATGGTTTCTGAGATTTATACTCATCTCTAAGGCTCATTAGTCCTGGCATTTCTGATTCTGCTATTTCTATTTCTTTTTGTCCCCAATCCGCTAACGATATATCTTTAACTTTATAATCTTTCACATTTAATCCTTTAGTTATTAAAGATCAGTTTCCTAATCTTCATATTATAATTTTTTAATTTTTCTTTGATTAGCATATTATCTTCCTCATTCAAAATATCTTCTGAAATTTTTTTTGCTTCAGAAGAATTTATTTTACTAATAAACTGCTTAACTCTGAGAATTCTTGAGCTACTCATCGACAGTGTGGTTATACCCATGCCAATTAATAATGACGTAAAGATGGTGTCACCAGCCATTTCACCACAAACACTAATTGGAATCTTTGCTTTTTTGGCTGAATTACATGTTAATTTAATCAATTTAAGAACAGACAAATGCGTTGGATCATAAATTTTTGCTACTTCTTCATCACCTCTATCAATTGCAAGAGTATACATTGTCAAATCATTAGAACCTATTGCAAAGAAATCACATTTCTTAGAAAGCTGCTCAGAGATAAGTGCTGCGGCAGGTGTTTCTATTAATATCCCTAATTCTGGAGTCTTGTTTGCAATTTTAATTCCCCTTTTTATCAAACTATCTCTGACCTCATTTATTAATTTTTTTGATTCCTCTATCTCATTTACATTTGAAACCATTGGGAGCATAATTCTAATTTTTCCGTATTTAGTTGCTCTTAGAATTGCTGAAATTTGTTTTTTGAATATTTTTGGAAATGCTAAAGCTAATCTTACTGCTCTTAAACCTAATGCTGGGTTGGGAGATTTTGATAACAATTTCTCCATTGATGGAACTTGCTTATCATTTCCAATATCTAAGGTACGAATTGTTAATGTTTTTCCATCTAAATATAGAAGAGACTTCTTTATCAAATTAAACTGTTCGTCTTCTGTTGGTAATGTTTTTTTATTCATAAAAAGATATTCACTTCTAAATAATCCTATTCCATCAATGCCTTTTTTCATTGATTCCTTTACTTCTTGAGAATTATCAACATTAGCTTCAATTTTTATTCTTAATTTGTCTTTTGTAGAAGGAATAAAATCTTTAAAAAAATTTAGTTTTTTATCTAAGTTTTTTTGTTCCTCAATTTTATTTTGATAATATTGCATAGTTGTTTTTGAAGGATTTTGAATTATTCGACCTTTTTCACCATCTACAATAATGAGTTCGTCATTATTTAGGTTCTTGAGTATATCCTTTATTCCAACAACAGTTGCAATTGACAATGACCTTGCAACAATTGCAAAATGACCCTCAGGTCCTCCAAAAACACTCACGAGTCCAGAAATTTGAGCTTTAGAATCTGTTAATAGATCAGCTGGACTGAATTCAGAAGCAACTAATATTTTATTCTTGAATAATGATTTTTTTTTTTTTTTAATTTTTTGAAGATTTTCTAAAATTCTACCACAAACATGTCTAACATCATCAAATCTATCCCTTAGATAATTATCATTTATTTTGCTAAATTGCTTTGAATGTTTACTTAATTCTTCGTTAATGGCCAATTCTGCATTAACAAGGTCTTTCTCAATCCTTTTTTTTGCATCTCTTATTAAAGACGATGAAGTAAGAATAGATACATTTGCCTCTAGCATAAACTTCATTTCTTCGTAAATATTATTTTTGGAACCTCTAATTTTTTTTATAATATTTTTCAAATCTAGGATTGATTTTTTGACCGCCTTTTCAAATCTATTAATTTCATTTTTTATCCCTGATATTGGTATATTATATTTTGAGTGATTAAGTGATGAAGAATGTTTTATCTCAACATTTCCAATTGCGAAACCATGTGAGACCCCTATTCCTTCATATATTTTTTCCCTATTTAAATTTTCTGGAAGTGGTTTTTCTTCACCGAAATTATTTTTAATCAAGTTTACAAGTTTATTTAAGTCTTCTTCGGCTTTATTTCCTATACATTGAACTTGAATCTCAGTACCTTTTGATGCTGCGAGGGTCATAAGTCCTAATATAGAAGAACCATTAACAGAATTTTTTCCTTTTTTAACAAAAAACTTAGAACTACATTTCGATGTCAAATTTACAAATTTTGCAGCTGCTCTTGCATGAAGACCAAGTTTGTTTGTAATTAAAATTTTTTTCTCAAGTTTCTTAGAATTCAATTTTTGGATTCTCCAAAAAAAGCTGATGCGACATTAATATACTTTCTTCCTGACTCTTGGGATTTTTTTACTAAATCTTTAAGATTATGATCTTTTCTAAGTGAACTCATTTTTATAAGCATGGGTAAGTTTACACCGGCAATAACCTCTACTTTCTCATCTTCCATAACTGAAATTGCCAAATTTGATGGGGTTCCTCCAAACATGTCAGTTAAAATCACAACACCCTTGCCAGACTCAACTTTTTTTATTGCACTTATGATTTCTTTTCTTCTTTTTTCAACATTATCACCAGGAAATATTGAAATAGTTTCAATATTTTCCTGTTTGCCGACTATATGTTCTAGTGCAGTAACTAGTTCTTTAGAAATTTTCTCGTGACTAACAATTACAATCCCAATCATTTACTTAAATCCCTATGATCAATTAAAACATCCATTGTTTTATTTTTCTTTAAAATTTTAAAAAAGTATTCACTAGCTACCACCGACCTATGAACTCCTCCAGTACAACCAAATGCAACATTGATATATTCTTTTCCTTCAGATTTAAATCCTGGGATAATATTATCAAATAAATCATCTATTGATTTAAAAAAATCACTGAATAGCTTCTGGTTTTTTACATATTTTTTTACCTTTTCATTTTTACCAGATAATTTTTTTAAACTTTTAACATAAAAGG
>MDTD01144583.1_pt1 | contig 24580 bp, 21 predicted proteins | sample 811221 | NCBI WGS metagenome assembly MDTD01 (sample SAMN05326646, study PRJNA326480) | marine metagenome | isolation source: seawater | place: Pacific Ocean: South West | collected 2011 | reverse complement strand
TTGAAAGTAACTCCCCAGAAACCGGAGAAACAATATTAGAAACACCTATATCATTTGCATTTAGGTGTGTTACCTCAGCTGTAAAAGAATCGTTTGTGTTATTTTCATCATCAGAAAGAGATGCAAAAGCAGTAATTTGATAAATTGCACCAATCTCTGACATATCAACTGTAGCATTAAATGTGTATTGTGCAGTCTCGCCAGAAGCAATTGTTCCAGTGAATGTCTCTGTAATAATCGTACCGTCGTCAAGTTGATATGATACATCAAAATTTGAAATTGAATTCTCACCATAGTTGAAGATTGAAATAGTAATAATCTCAGAATCGGTCAAAATACCAGATGATGGTGAGTCAATACTTATAATACCAGTGTCGAATGCAGCGTCAGGGGCAATTTGAAAGACACCAACCATATGACTACGGCCGGGACCAAAATACTCACTTACATACCAAAACTGTTTTTCGTTTAATGGATCAACACTTAGGTGAGCATAATCTGCATATCTGGTATTATTGCTATTTCCTGTACTTTGAACTACTAAACCTTCATCTAGGGTCATTTCACCTAATGGGTCATTGGCATACCTGCCTGTGTATCTCAATGAAACAGATTCAGAGGAACTTACTGAAGAGTATCCCATCCCAATATTTCCCTGAATATCCATTGACATACTTGCACCAAATGCATGTCTTCCTTCAGGTGCAAGATACGTACCTTCTTGGTGTATTGTCCAGGGTTGTCCATCATCACTTTGGCGAAGCTCGTACCATCTTACTCCAGCTAATTTTCCTACCGCAACAGTATTGACAACAAAATTAAAAATTGCAGAATTGTAATTATCAAATTTTCTATACTGAGCTTGATTCATTATCATTGCCTGCATTGCATCAATATCTGGCCCTGAAGGTTGTTCTAAATTATTAAAGCTACCTCCATCAAATACACTGTTAAAGGGAGTAGTAGGTAGCTCTACTGGATTTGATATTGATGAATTTGAGGGGTTGTCCCAATCTATATTTACTGACCAGATTTTTAAGTGATCATAATTTACTCCAGCCCATGAGTCGTCTTGTAAATAAACCAATGTTGCATTTCCGGCGGAAGGATGATTGTCATCAACAATATCAAAGATTTGAGCTGAGGAAAAACCACTAGTAGACATTGATGGTGTATCAAAAGCTTGTAAACTTGCTGCTGGGTCACCAACCAAAATTTTATCTCTTTCTAAAACAAATAAATTATCACCACTTGTATTAGTTGTACAATAATAACCATCAGACCAAATTGAATATTTGGGATAGTCAGGAAACTGTCCACTTGTTGGAAATTGATTACTTGCTGCGTTATACACATGCCACCCATCGTTTATCGGATCGTTTGAAACAGAAACTGCAAAGTTTAATGAACTTGAACCCATTGATGAAATTACATACCTGTCAGCTTGACTATCATATAAAACTATAGGATCGCCAGACTGATTTGGGCCAAATAATGAATTTAAACTTGTTGCTGGAGATGCTGGACTACCATCTAAATTAAAAAAACGAAACGCGGAATTCCATGATGCAAAATAGTAATCTCTACCTATTTCACCCGTAGGATCGCCAGGTGTAGCTGTTTGTGATGTAGTTTGAAAAATTAATGCAGGTTCCCTAGATTGAATTTTATTTTTTTTGTTGTTGAAGTTTACTAAGGGATCATTTCCCTTTGGAAGTCCTTTTCCTGGCACAACCTTGTTAGCTAACATTCTCTTAGCAGGACCATCTTTCTTATAATCCTCAGGGTCTGCAGCTACAAATGTTCCGTTTTTTATTTGCTCAGTGATACTTGGAATATATTTGTATTCCAAATTTATCACGTGGGTCACCTTATAATTTTCATTCGCTTTACTATTTTCAATAGTTTTCTGACAGTAACTGTAGTTAGCTGTAAATAAAAACAATAAGAGGATATAAAAAAAAGATTTTTTCATAAAAAAAATTAAGCTGTGCAATTTAGTGCTTTTGTGTAATATTTAAAATATTGTATGGCTGTTTTTATTATAAAAAAGCAGACATATTTACAAGTGGGTCTATATTATCATTTAAGTCTTCAATTTTAACTCTATTTTGTAACATAGTGTCTCTATTTCTTAAAGTAACAGAACCGTCAATTAATGTTTCATGGTCAACAGTTATGCAAATTGGAGTTCCAATTGAATCCTGTCGTCTGTATCTTCTACCGATCGCATCCTTTTCATCATAGGTTACATTGTATTTTAACTTTAACGCACTAAAAAGTTTTTTTGCAAACTCTGAAAGACCATCTTTTTTAACTAATGGTAGGACTGCTAGCTTGTATGGGGCGAGAAAAGGTGGAATTTTTAATACAACTCTGCTTGTATTATTTTCAAGTTCTTCTTCATTATATGATGATGATAGAATTGCCAAAAACATTCTATCCAATCCAATAGAGGTCTCAACAACATATGGGACATAGCTATCATTAATTTCATTATCATAATATCTCAATTTTTTGCCAGAAAATTCTTCATGCTGCTTCAAATCAAAATCTGTTCTTGAATGAATACCCTCTAGCTCTTTGAAACCGAACGGAAAATTAAACTCAATATCGCATGCAGAATCAGCATAATGTGCTAACTTTTCATGATTATGAAATCTATAATTTTCTTTACTTATGCCTAAGGATAAATGCCATTTCATCCTTTTTTCTTTCCATTTTTCATACCAATGTTTTTGTTTTCCTGGCTTAACAAAAAACTGCATTTCCATCTGTTCAAACTCTCTCATCCTAAAAATAAATTGTCTGGCAACAATTTCATTTCTAAATGCTTTACCAATTTGTGCAATTCCAAATGGGATTTTTTTTCTTGCACTTTTTTGAACATTCAAAAAATTAACAAAAATTCCCTGAGCTGTTTCTGGTCGTAAAAAAATTTCAGATGCTGAATCAGAACTAGCACCAATTGAAGTTGAAAACATTAAATTAAACTGTTTAATATCAGTCCAATTTGACGAGCCTGAAACAGGATCCTTGATTTCAAGTTCATCAATTAGTTTTTTGATAGAAACCAAATCGTCTAATTGAAAATACTTTTTCATTTTAAGTTTTATTTCATCAATTTTTTTTTGATAATCAATAACTCTTGAATTTGTATTTATAAACTCTTTTTCATCGAATTCAAGTCCATATTTTTTTTCAGCTTTTTTTATTTCTTTATTGATTTTTGATTCAATCTTTAAAATATAATCTTCAATTAACACATCTGCCCTGTATCTAAGCTTTGAGTCTTTATTATCGATTAACGGGTCATTAAATGCATCAATATGACCAGATGCTTTCCATGTTTTAGGATGCATCAAAATAGATGAGTCTAAGCCGACAATATTGTCTTCCATTTGAACCATCGATGCCCACCAATACTTCTTTAAATTATTTTTTAATTCAACACCGTTATGACCGTAATCATACACAGCACTTAAACCATCATAAATTTCACTACTTTGAAAAATAAATCCGTATTCTTTAGCATGCGAAATAATTTTTTTAAAAGTATCATTAGAGTTTTTCATATTACAAAAGTATAAAACGCATTTTAGAAAGAAATGATTTTTCTAAAATTATGTGTTACTTTGCCATTAATTATGAGAATTACTATTTTGTATTTTTTGCTATTTTTTACACTATTTAATTGTGCTAACAGAGGTACTCCAAGCGGGGGTCCAATCGATGAAAGTCCTCCTATTGTTGTTAGTTCAAAACCTGAAAATTTTTCGGTAAACTTCACTCAAAATGAAATTGAAATATTTTTTGATGAATATATAAGACTTAATAATATACAAAATGAACTAATTATATCACCTCCCATTAATCCAATACCGATTATTATACCAATGAGTTCCGCAAAAAAAAGTATTGTAATAAGTGATATTGATTCACTGAAAGAAAACACTACTTACAGTTTTAACTTTGGAGAAAGTATTGAAGATAACAACGAAAGAAATCCTTTACCGAATTTTAAGTATGTCTTTTCAACCGGAAAATATATTGATTCTTTAAAACTTTCTGGAGTAGTTAAGGACGGGTATAATAAAGATATAAGTGATAAAATTCATGTTATGCTTTACGAATATAATTCATTATTTAATGATTCAATAGTTTATTCATCCAAGCCAAAGTACGTTGCTAAAGTAAATGATACCACCTTTTCTTTCACGTTGGAAAATATTAAAAAGGGTAAATACTTGGTGATCGCACTAGAAGAAGAGAATAAAAATTACTTATATGAAAGTAAATTGGATAAAATTGGTTTTAACGAAAAGATAATTGAATTACCCAATGACAGTTTAATAGAAATGATTTTGTTTAAGGAAGAGACCGAATTTAAAATCAAAACTGTGAAACAAAATAGTGAGAATTCATTTAAGCTTGGATATGACGGAATTTATGAGGATTTTGATATTAATATTACAGATGAGAATAATTCAGTTTTTAAAAATAAAATTATTTTTGATTCAAAATCAGACAGTTTAGTATGTTGGCTAAAAAATAAAAAAGATTTTGATTCACTTACTTTTAAAATCAGTGGAAATAAATTTTCTGAGATTTTCAATATTAAAGTTAGAGATAAAGAAAAGGACTCGTTGATTATAAAATCAAATCAAATTAATATTTTAAAATTTTATGAGGATTTTAGTCTTAGTGGTAATATACCATTTGAATCAATCAATATAGATAAAATTAAAGTTTTAGATAAAGATTCGATTAGTATTGATTATAATGTAAGGCTTGATGATTTGAAAAATGAGTTGATACTTGATTTTGAAAAGTCTGAGGAACAAGAATATTCTATAGAACTTTTACCTGGGGCTATTACTGATTTTTATGAAAATGTAAATGACACACTATTATATAAACTGAGTACTAAAGCATATAATGATTTTGGAAATTTAAAGTTAGATTTAAAAAATACAAGTGGTCAAAATTTAATAATACAATTACTTTCAATAAATGGTGAAGTTAAATTTGAAAATCTTATGTCAAATTCATTTAATACTGAATTTAAAAATATTGAAGCCGGGAATTATTTAATTAGAATAATTTTTGATACAAATAATAATAACAGATATGATTCGGGAAATTATTTAAAAAAAATTCAACCTGAAAAAGTAGTTTTTTTTCCTGAGGAAATTGAAATAAGAGCTGGTTGGGATCTAGTTCAGGAATTTATTTTACAATAATTATTTTTTTAAGGAAGCCTTTAATAATTCTCTATTCATTCTTGCTATATTATCTAAAGAAATTCCCTTGGGACACTCAACCTCACAAGCACCTGTATTAGAACAATTTCCAAAACCTTCTAAATCCATTTGATTAACCATATTTAAGACTCTTCTGGATGCTTCAGTTTTACCTTGTGGTAATAATGAATATTGTGAAATTTTTGCACCAACAAAAAGCATGGCCGAAGAGTTCTTACATGTTGCTACACATGCTCCACAACCGATACAAGTTGCAGCGTCAAATGCGTTATCAGCATCTTCTTTATTGACAGGAATAGAATTAGCATCTTGCGTATTTCCTGATGTGTTAACTGAAATATAACCTCCAGAATGCTGAATTCTGTCAAACGCACTTCTGTCTACTACCAAATCTTTAATAACTGGAAAAGCTTTAGCTCTAAATGGTTCAACGTATATTGTATCACCATCATTGAATTTTCTCATATGTAGCTGACAAGTAGTAATTCTACGATCGGGGCCATGAGCTTGGCCATTTATGAACAATGAGCAAGATCCACAAATACCCTCTCTACAGTCATGATCAAAAGAAATAGGTTCATCATCGTCTAAAATTAACCTTGCATTCAATACATCTAACATCTCAAGAAATGACATATCAGGGGATATATTGTCAATTTCATAACTAACCATTTGACCATTAGACTCTGAGTTTTTTTGACGCCATATTTTTAATGTAAGTTTCATGTTATTTATAACTTCTTTCTTTTACTTCGATATTTTTATAATCTAATTTTTCTTTGTGAAGAATTGCATTTTTTGGTTCACCAACATACTCCCAAGCAGAAACAAATTGAAATTCTTTTTTTCTGGTGGCTTCACCTTCTTTTGTCTGAAATTCTTCCCTAAAGTGACCCCCACATGACTCTTCTCTTTCAAGTGCATCTTTCGCAAATAACTCACCCAGTTCTAGAAAATCGGCAACTCTTCCTGCTTTGGCTAATTCTTCATTAAACTCATTCTGATCTCCAGGAACTTTTACATCTTTCCAAAATTCTTTTCTCAAATTTGATATTTCTTCAATTGCTGATTCCAAATCCCTTTTATTTCTTGCCATTCCACATTTATTCCACATTATTTTGCCAAGTTTTTTATGAAAATAATCAACTGATTTTGAGCCCTTATTATTTATCAGGATGTCTAACTTTTCTTTTGCTTGCCTTTCGGCAATAATGAACTCCTCTGTATCGTTAGGAATGGGTCCAGTAGAAATTTCATCAGATAAATAGTCTCCAATTGTGTATGGAAGAACAAAGTACCCATCGGCTAAGCCTTGCATGAGAGCAGATGCACCAAGTCTATTTGCTCCATGATCAGAAAAGTTAGCTTCCCCAATTGAATACAGTCCAGGAATCGTAGTCATTAAATTATAATCGACCCATATACCTCCCATGGTGTAATGCACAGCAGGGTAAATCATCATAGGTGTTTCATACGGATTTTGGTCAACTATTTTTTCATACATCTGGAAAAGATTTCCATATTTCTTTTTGATTATTTCCTTGCCAAGTGTTTCAACTATTTCTAAATTATTCTCATCCTGACCATTAACAAGGGCTTGTTCTTTTCCATACCTTAAAATTGAGGATGAAAAATCTAAGTATACTGCTTCGCCGGTTTTATTTACTCCATAACCAGCATCACACCTTTCTTTTGCAGCTCTTGAAGCTACATCTCTCGGAACTAAGTTTCCAAAGGCTGGATACCTTCTCTCTAGAAAATAATCTCTATTCTCCTCTTTTATTTCTGTGGGCTTTAGCTTACCATTTCTAATTTCTTCAACATCATTTATATTTTTAGGCACCCAAATTCTACCGTCATTTCTCAGAGACTCAGACATTAAAGTCAACTTTGATTGATGGTCACCTGAAACTGGTATGCATGTTGGATGAATCTGTGTGAAGCAGGGGTTTGCAAAAAATGCTCCTTTTTTATGAGCTTTCCAGGCTGCAGTAACATTACTTCCCATAGCATTAGTTGACAAGTAAAAAACATTTCCATAACCACCAGTTGCTAACACAACTGCATGTGCTGAATGCCTTTCAATTTTACCGTCAACAAGATTCCTTGTAATTATTCCTCTAGCTTTCCCATTGACAACAACTACATCAAGCATTTCATGTCTATTATACATCTTAATTTTACCCCTAGCGATTTGTCTATTCATTGCAGAGTAAGCACCGAGTAATAGTTGTTGCCCTGTTTGTCCTTTTGCATAAAAGGTTCTAGAAACAAGGACTCCACCAAAAGAGCGGTTATCGAGAAGACCTCCATAATCACGAGCAAAAGGAACCCCCTGTGCAACGCATTGATCAATAATATTAGCAGAAACCTCGGCTAATCTATAAACATTTTCTTCTCTGGATCGATAGTCACCGCCTTTGACTGTATCATAAAATAAACGATATACTGAATCACCATCACCTTGATAATTTTTAGCAGCATTTATACCTCCTTGGGCAGCAATAGAATGGGCCCTTCTCGGGGAATCTTGAAAACAAAAAGCTTTAACATTATACCCTAATTCAGCAAGGGTTGCACAAGCTGAACCGCCAGCTAAACCAGTGCCAACAACAATTACATCAATATTTCTCTTGTTGGCAGGGCTTACTAAATTGATAGTATTTTTATGATTTGTCCATTTTTTTTCAATAGGACCTTCGGGAAGCTTGGAGTTGAGATAAGGGGAAAAAGAATCATTCTTTACAGTTTTAAATAATTCTTCAATATCAAAGGTCTTTACTTTTAGCTTTAACAATTTATTCTTCTTACGATGGTTTGGATCAGAAACTTTAATTGGGCTTCTATCGCTAGATTTGTGCCAATCTGAGTCCCAGTCCTCAAGTCGACATTTAACACCAGTACTCTTTTTTATTATTTTAGTCTTGTTGGTTTTAGCGCATCTGTGGTAATATCTAATACATACCATTAGTTCATCAGATCTACTGTATTCAGACTTTGGCCTTCGATAATTTAGCGAGTAGGTAAGCTTTTTTTTTGTCATTTCTAAATTTCTACTAAGTTAATAATTATTTGATTTTTAAACAAAAAAATCAAATAATTTTAAGTAAGTTTTGTAACACGTTATATATAGTATATAATTTATTTACTTCTCATATAAATGTAACACATTTGTAACACTTATAAATATTAATGATATATATAATGGAATATGGCAATAAAACAAAATCCTGCAGGAATTCCTATGCTATATATTAAACTTAAATTCTTTACATATGTAACATAGGATTTATTAGTTCCCATTGATTTAAGTGCGGATGAGAAGCCGTGAAGAAGATGAAGTGATAATAATACAAATGAAATACAATAGAAAATGACCTTTTTAGGATTTTGAAATTTTTCAACCAATTCATGATGATATCTTGCCGGATCATCTGGTCTAAATTCTATATATTTATAATTCATTTCGGGTATCCAGAAATCTATGAAATGTAGTACAAGAAAAGAGAGGATTACTAGTCCACTCCAAATCATATTTCTGCTCATCCAGGATGAATTAGCACTACCTATTTCTTTATGATATTCATATTTAGTAGCTCTCCTGTTTTGTATCTCCAAATAGAAACCCATTACAAAATGAAAAATAACTCCTGCAATTAAAACAGGTTGTAATATAAATTGAACAAGTGGGTTTGTACCCATAAAGTGCGATAACCAATTAAATAAATCCTCACTAAAAACTGAGGTTATATTAATCAGGAAATGTTGCAACAAAAATATCATTAAAAAAATGGCGGAGAGAGCCATAGCAAATTTCTTTCCTATTGATGTAAGCAAAAATTTTTTCATTTTCTAAATATTAAAACAAAAGTAATAAGCATTAGAAACTTAGACAAAAATTTAATAGTTTAATTATCTTAATGTTATATTTGAAAAGATTCAATATAAGTTTAAATATGAGATATAATAAAATAGACACTAAATTATTTAGAAAAAATAGGAAAAACTTCATTGCCAGAATGAAGCCAAACAGTGTTGCTTTTTTTAATTCAAATGATATTTATCCGATTAGTGCTGACTCAACTTTACCATTTGAGCAAAATAGAGATTTTTTTTATTTGTCTGGAGTTGATCAAGAGGAAAGCGTCTTAATGTTAACTAAAAATTACAAAGACATTACACGAAGCGAAGTACTTTTTTTAAAAAAAACTAGTCCAACTATAGCAGTTTGGGAGGGGCCTAAACTGGATAAGGATCAAGCATATGAAATAAGTGGAATAGAAAATATTTTCTGGCTGGAAGAAATGGAATCAATTATTGATGAAGTCATTCAAAATTGTGAAATAATTTACTTTAATCATAATGAGCATTATCGGGCTAAAGTTGAAGTCGAAACAAGGGAGGAAAGATTTAATAAATGGATTCAAAGTAAATTTGGAAATAAAAAAAAGGAAAGGAGTAATCCTATTTTACAAAGACTTAGATCCATAAAAGACCCTGTTGAAATTGACTTAATACAAACAGCATGTGATATAACAGAAAAAGGATTCAAAAGAGTTTTAGGTTTTGTTAGATCTAACGTGTGGGAATATGAAATTGAGGCAGAATTTATACATGAATTTCTAAAAAACCGATCGAAAAAATTTGCATATTCACCAATTATAGCATCTGGGAATAACGCTAATATTCTTCATTACACTGAAAATAATAAACAATGTAAAAATGGTGAGCTGATTCTAATGGATGTAGGTGCTGAATATGCAAATTATTCAAGTGATATGACAAGAACAATTCCTGTTTCTGGTAGGTATTCGAAAAGACAAAAGGACATCTACAATGCCGTTTTGAGAGTAAAAAAAACAGCTACAAAACTACTAGTGACAGGAGCAGATTGGAGAGAATTTCATGTAGAGGTGGGTAAATTAATGACTTTTGAGCTCATTGAACTTGGATTGTTAGATAAATCTGATGTTCAAAATCAGACAAAAGAAAGGCCCGCATACAAAAAGTATTTTATGCATGGTACATCACACCACTTAGGTTTAGATACACATGACTATGGATTATTAGATGATCTAATGGAGGAAAATATGGTCTTTACAGTAGAGCCAGGCATATATATACCAGAAGAAAAAATTGGGATAAGATTGGAAGATGATGTAGTTATTCGTAAGAGGGGTTGTCCCATTAATTTAATGAAAAATATTCCTATTGAAATCGAAGAAATTGAATATTTAATGAATAAATAAATCTATACATTTTTATAAATATTTAAAGTTAGTATAGAAGTATAGCATTTATATCATGGGTGTAATCGATAACTTTCAGATTTAAAATAGTTTGCATAAGTCAAGGAAATCCAAATTAAATCTACATAATAATCATCAATTAAAATCTGATTGTTAAATATTGCCTCTTCCTTGAATCCCAGTTTTTTGTGAAAGTTTCTTCCTTGAATATTATTTGCAAGTGAACAACCATTTACTTTTTTCATACCAAGGTTTTTAAAAGCAAAATTTAACACAAGATTTGAAGCTTCAAATACATATTCCTTTTTCATAAACCTTCTTTGTGCAATATAAATTCCCCAGCTAGCTATAAAATTTTTTTTGTCTATATTTTCCAAGATTGTTATTCCAATATTGGTTTTATCTTTCGCATCCATGATTATAAAATATAATCCATTTTTGTCATTGATTTTAGAATTAACCCATGACTTATTTTTAATTTCATTCAAAAAGTTTTTGTTTGGGAAATACCTATTTAGTTCATCTAATTCTTGCCAGTCTAAAAATATTTTATAATCAGATTGCCGAATAGATCTTATATCTACATTTTTACCATTACATGTTATTTCCTTGTTAATCATATATATTCATATTATTTTTAGAGTATTTTACTCTAGTAACATGCCTTTAAAGTCAGTAATCGATTTTGTCTTTTTAATTATTTGTGATAGTTCATTCGGCATTTTTTTCAAATCTACTTTACTAATTTCTAAATAGTTTGAGTTATTTAGTTTTATGTTAAAATTAACTGACATATCTTGACTGATTTCGGGGTAATCACTTCTTTGGTGTGCACCTCTACTTTCCTTTCTTTCAATAGCTCCCAAAATTGTTGATTCTGCGGACATTATAGATCCCTCTAGGTCAAAAGCTAGCATTAAATCTTCATAACCCTCAGAATCTGGTCGCACATCGAGTTGTTTTAATTTATCTTTCAATACATTAATTTTTTCTAATCCATCTTTTAGCTTGGTATCTTGCCTTAATACGCCACAATTTTCCCACATTATATTCCTAAGTTCTCTTTGTAACGGTCTGGCTACATTGTTACCATTTTTTATAAACGAGTCAATTTTGTAATGAGCATTTTTTATTACTTGTGGTGATCTTTGTTGAGATAACATATTCATAGACCTCAAGGCTGCAGCAGAACCTGAACGTTTACCAAAAATTAAAATTTCAGCCAAAGAATTTCCACCTAAACGGTTAGCACCGTGAAGACCTCCTGTTACTTCTCCAGCTGCATACAATCCTTCAATTTTAGTAGTGTGTTCAAAGGCATCAACTACAACACCACCCATTGAATAATGGGCAGTAGGTGAAACCTCCATTGGCGACTTTGAAATATCGATCATCAAAGTATCTAAAAACTGTCTGTACATCCTTGGAAGCTTTTCAATTATAAATTCTTTAGACTTATGACTAATATCAAGTAATACTCCGCCATTATTAGTACCTCTACCCTCAATTATTTCATTGTAATTTGCCATTGCAACGCGATCTCTAGTTGACAACTCCATTCTCTCAGGATCATAATACTTCATAAATCTTTCACCATTTTTATTTAACAAATGTCCTCCTTCACCTCGTACTGCCTCTGTAACTAATGTGCCTGCAATAGCTTCAGGAATTACCATTCCTGTGGGATGGAATTGTACTAGCTCCATATCAGTTAAAGAGCATCCAGCTTTCAATGCTAGATAAAAACCATCACCAGTATTTTCATTTCTTCTAGATGAACTTTTTCTCCAAATTCTTGTATGGCCTCCAGCAGCTAAGATAATCGAATCCGCAAGAAATATTGTTCTCTCACCATTCTGTATATTAAATGTCATAGCACCAAAACATATATTATCTTTTACAAGTAACTCGGTAACATATTGAGAATCGTAGACTGGTATTTTTAGCTCTTTGGCTTTGGTTATAAGAGTCATTAAAATTGAACGGCCAGTATAGTCACCAGAGTAACATGTTCTGCGATAAGTGTGAGCACCAAAAAAACGTTGGTCAATTTTGCCATTTTTCAGTTTAGCGAAATTAGCGCCCCAACTGTCAATTTCAGTAACTAAATCTGGTGCTTCTTTTGCCATCAATTCAACCATCTTAGGTTCAGAAAGACCGTAACCCTCAATCATCGTATCAGCAAAATGTTGTTGCCAACAGTCATCCGTATCAACATTGCCAAAAGAAGCATTAATACCACCAGCAGCTAAAACTGTGTGTACATCTTCTTTTAATCTCTTGCCGATCACAGTCACTTCGACTCCTAATTGTTTAGCCTCAATAGCAGCCCTTAGACCTGCGCCACCACTACCAATTACAAGGACATTTGAAATATTAGTTGTATGATTAATTTTATTAATATTCTGCATTTTGTTTATTTAAAACGTGTTACAAATGTGTTACAAATTTAATACATAAATATTAAAATAATGCATACCTTTGGAAATAATGAAGAAAAAAAAGAAAAAGCTATCTATCATATATGGATCCGATTCAGGAAGCACTGAAAAAATTGCATTTATGATAGCAAAAAAAATGGGCATTAAAGATAAACTCGTTGTTAATGTTGCTAACGCTACAGAAAAAAATTTTATAGATTACAAAACACTCATTTTAGCTGTTTCAACATGGTATATTGGAGATCTTCAAAACGATTGGGACGATTTCTTCGATAAATTTGAAAAAATTAATTTCAAAGGAATTAAAGTAGGCTTAGTAGGCTTAGGTGATCAACATGGGTATGCTTATAATTTTGTAGATGGAATTGGAATTCTGGCTGAAGTCATTATTAAAAATGGTGGTGAAATTATTGGATACTGGCCAACGAAAGGTTATAATTTCGAAGAATCATTAGGAATTGCTAAAAATAGTTTGTTTTATGGATTAGCCATTGATGAGGATAATCAAGCAGATTTGACCGAGGATAGAGTTAGTGAATGGGTTTTAAAAATTAAAAAGGAAATAAACTTTTGATATTTTTACTTTGACCTCCAATAGTCCCACAAACCTGTTTCATAATATTTTTCTATTATTGATTGAAAATTTAATTTTACTTTTTTTGAAAAAATATTAGTTGATTTTGCAATTAGGAGGTCGTTAATCACTGTTGATACAATCATTTTAACCTGTTGTTTGATGTACTTATCACTTTCGTCGGAAAGGTCTTGGGGATAGTAGTTTTGGATCATCTTTATAATTTTATCTCTGTTACCAAGGTAAAAGGATTTTATAGAATTTTTGTATTTAATAATACACATATAAGTAGAAGATCTAGAGTCATATCCAATAGAGATAATCGGAAGAATTTTGAAAAATTTCGTAGCTTCTATATTCTTTTCGCGAATTTGTTTTTTATTTAATTCAAGAAGTTGATATAGTTCTTTAAGTTCCTTTTTATATTTTATTATCTTTTTTTCATTGTTTGATTTATTGATTTTAAGCTCAACCAATTCATCAAGAATTTGATTTAAATTATCATTTTCAAATTGAAAACCGCTCTTTTTTATCCAGTTAAGTATATCCATATTTTTTTTCTATACCAAATTTAATATATTTATTTTAAGTATATAAATTTTTAGTAAAATCAATATACTTAGTTAGACCCCCAGCCTCTGGATTTTAATTCAACTGTTGAATTATCTCTCAAAACAAGATTATTTCCAGCACTATTTTTCTTGATATAACCTATAACTGTTAGGTTTGGATTTCCTTTAATTTTGTCGTAATAAACTTGTGGAATAGTCATTAATAATTCATAATCTTCTCCTCCATTTAGGGCAAGATTTGTAACATTTAAATTAAATTCCTCACAGGTTGCAAGTAGTTGTGGGTCATATGGGATTTTATTTTCGTATAAATCACATCCTTTATTACTCTGCTTACATATATGCAATAATTCTGATGATAGACCATCACTAATATCAATCATTGAAGTTGGTTTAATTTTTAGTTCAGACAGCATAATTATGATATCTAATCGAGCTTCTGGTTTTAGTTGTCTTTCTATCAAGTATGTATAGGAGTCTAAATCGGGTTGATTTTTTGGGTTGACCTTGAACACCTCTTTTTCTCTCTGTAAAACCTTTAAGCCCATGTATGCTGATCCTAAATCGCCTGAAACAACGATTAAATCATTGGGTTTTGCCCCGTTTCTATATACTATGTCTTTTTGGTTTGCTTCTCCAATAGCAGTTACAGAGATTGTCAACCCCGATGTTGAAGAAGTTGTATCACCTCCAACAAAATCAATTTTATATTTTTCACATGCAAGTTTAATTCCATCATATAGCTCTAGCATAGCCTCTTTTGTAAATCTATTTGATATAGCAACCGAAACGGTGACATGTTTTGCAATTCCATTCATTGCGTATATATCTGAGATATTTACAATAATTGCCTTGTAACCAAGATGTTTTAATGGCATATATGATAAATCAAAATGTATACCCTCGACCAAAAAATCAGTAGAAACAAGAACTTTTTTTGATCCATAATCTAAAACTGCAGCATCATCACCAATTGACTTCAAGGTGGATTTATGCTTGATATTTATATCATTTGTCAAAAATTCAATTAAATTGAATTCTCCAATATTATCAAGCTTAGTCAGATTATTATCTTTATTTTTAAACATTGCAGCAAATTTACATTTCTTTTCGTTAAATCTATGTTAATCATATCGTCAATATAAGAGTTTTTCTATATTTAAAGGAGCTTATGTTGTATATTTGAAAACAGAAATTAGATAGTGTGATTAGTATTACAGATATTGCAAGAAATACGGTTAAAAAACTTATGATGGAGGATGGATTCGACCATTCTACTGACTTTGTTAGAGTTGGTGTCAAAAGCGGAGGTTGTTCGGGACTTTCATATCAGCTTAAATTTGATAAAATGATTCAAGAAAATGATAAAATTTTTGAAGATAATGGTATTAAAATCGTTGTTGATAAAAAGAGTCTATTATATTTAGTTGGAACAACCCTAGAGTACTCAGGAGGTTTGAATGGCAAGGGATTTGTATTTACAAACCCAAATGCAAATAGAACCTGTGGATGTGGAGAAAGTTTTTCACTATAATTAATGTTTATGAGTAAGTATACCGAGGATGATTTAAAAAAAGAATTAGAAACCAAACAATACGAGTATGGTTTTTATACTGATATTGAGGCAGATACACTTCCTGTTGGACTGAATGAAGATATCATTATTGCTATATCCAAGAAAAAAGAAGAGCCTGAATGGATGACTGAATGGAGATTGGATGCATTTAAAATATGGAAGGAGATGGAGGAACCCGAGTGGGCAAATGTAACTTATGAAAAACCTGATTTTCAAAATATATCATATTATTCGGCACCGTCTAATAAGCCTAAATATAATAGTCTCGACGAGGTTGATCCTGAATTACTTGAAACCTTCAAAAAATTAGGAATTTCAACTGATGAACAAAAAAAATTAGCTGGAGTTGCAGTTGATGTTGTAATTGATTCCGTTTCCGTTGCAACATCATTCAAAGATACATTAAAAGAAAAAGGGATTATTTTTTGCTCAATGAATGAGGCTATAAAAAAACATCCTGAGTTAATAAAAAAATATATTGGTACAGTAATTCCAAAAACCGATAATTACTATGCTGCATTAAATTCAGCTGTATTTAGTGATGGATCTTTTTGTTACATTCCAAAGGGAATCAAATGTCCTATGGAATTATCTACATACTTTAGAATAAACGAAGCAGGAACTGGGCAATTTGAAAGAACCCTAGTTATTGCGGACAAAGGCAGTTATGTCAGTTACCTTGAAGGATGTTCAGCTCCTAGCAGACCTGAAAATCAATTACACGCAGCTGTTGTTGAACTTATTGCACTTGACGATGCTGAAATCAAATACAGCACAGTTCAAAATTGGTTTCCTGGGAATAGCAAAGGTGAAGGTGGTGTATATAATTTTGTAACTAAAAGAGGAATTTGTCATAATAATTCTAAAATTTCATGGACGCAAGTTGAGACTGGAAGTGCTGTAACTTGGAAATACCCGTCATGTGTATTAAAAGGTAGAAATTCAGTTGGGGAATTTTACTCAATTGCTGTCACAAATAATTTTCAGCAAGCTGATACAGGTACTAAAATGATACATCTTGGTGAAAATTCTAAGTCAACTATTATTTCAAAAGGAATCTCAGCTGGAAAATCACAAAACAGCTATCGTGGATTGGTACAAATTAATTCAAGAGCTAATAACGCAAGAAATTTCTCACAATGCGACAGTTTGCTTATAGGAAATGAATGTGGTGCACATACTTTTCCATACATAGAGACTAAAAATAAATCCTCCAAAATTGAGCATGAAGCAACAACCAGTAAAATTGGCGAGGATCAAATATTTTATTGCAACCAAAGAGGAATAGATACTGAAAAAGCAATCGCATTAATTGTAAATGGATTCAGCAAAGAAGTATTAAACAAACTACCTATGGAGTTTGCGGTTGAGGCGCAAAAACTTTTGGAAATAAGTCTTGAAGGTTCTGTAGGATAAAAAACAAATTATGTTAGAAATAAAAAATATCCACGCAAGAATTGATGATAAAGACATTTTAAATGGCATAAATCTTAGCATAAACCCTGGTGAAGTTCATGCAATAATGGGACCCAATGGCTCTGGGAAAAGTACATTAGCATCCGTGATAACAGGAAAAGAGGATTATGAAATAACAAAGGGCGAAATTTTATTTGAAAAGTTGTCACTTGAAGATGCTTCCCCTGAAGAAAGAGCCCACAAGGGAATATTTATGTCATTCCAGTATCCAATTGAAATCCCTGGTGTAACAACAACAAACTTCCTGAAAACAGCTATAAATGAAACAAGAAAAGCAAGGGGAGAAAAAGAGATGGACGCTAAAGAAATGTTAATGATGTTAAGGGAAAAGAGTAAGATGTTAGAAATTGACAGTAAATTTCTATCAAGATCTATCAATGATGGTTTCTCTGGGGGGGAGAAAAAGAGAAATGAAATTTTTCAAATGGCTATGCTAAATCCTAAGCTTGCAATTCTAGATGAAACTGATTCAGGCCTAGATATTGATGCAATGAAAATTGTAGCTAACGGAGTTAATAAAATTAGAGATAATCATAATGCTATTTTAGTAATAACTCACTATCAAAGACTTTTAGAATATATTGTTCCTGATTATGTACATATTTTATTCGATGGCAAAATCGTTAAATCAGGTGATAAAAACCTTGCACTAAAACTTGAAAAAGAAGGTTATGATTGGATTAAAGAAGAAGTGAAAAATAAATAATGTCGAATCTTAAAGAAAAAATATTATCTTCATTTCTAGCCTTTGAAAATGAAAAAGATGTTGATAGCTATGTTCATTCAATCAGATCAAAAGCTATTAAAAAATTTGAGTCTGAAGGATTCCCTACTAAAAAGTTAGAAAGCTGGAAATATACTTCGTTAAAAAGAACTTTGAGATATGATTACAAACTTTTTCCCTCAAAAAAAGGTACTATTGATTTTAAAGACATTCAAGATTATTTAATTAATGATATTGAATCATACAAAATTGTTTTTGTGAATGGCAAATACTATTCAAACCTTTCTGAAACTACTCACGAGGGAATGGATATCTGTATTCTTTCATCTGCACTAACACAATCAAAATATGACTTAATAATAGAAAATTATTTTGATAAAATTTCAAAAAAGGATGGTATAACATCTTTAAATACTGCTTTCTCACACGAGGGAGCTTACATTCACATTCCTAAAAACATTCAAGTTGATAAACCGATTCAAATCCTTCATTTTTCTACAGGTGAAAACGAATCATTAATGTTTCAACCTAGAAATCTTATAGTTGTTGACGAAAACTCTCAAGTTGAGATAATTGAAAGGTGCCAAAGTATTACCAATAATAATGTGCTTGTTAATAGTGTTTCTGAAATATATGTTAATAAAAAATCTAATGTCAAACATTACAAAATTCAAAATGATAAAAAATCTTCGTCCTTAATTGACAATACATTTGTAAGTCAAGAACATTCAAGTTCATATAATCTCCATACTTTCTCATTTGGTGGAGATTTAACCAGAAACAATTTAAATATTTTTCAAAACGACCAAAGAATAGAATCAACCATTAATGGAATTACAATTATAGACGATAAACAACATGTTGATCATAATACTCTGATTCATCACAAAGAACCAAATTGTACAAGTCACCAAGACTACAAAGGCATATATGGTGGTCGATCTGTTGGGGTATTTAATGGAAGAGTACTTGTGGAAAAAGAAGCACAAAAAACAAATGCTTTTCAAGCTAATAATAATGTTTTAATTTCTGACAAGGCATCAATAAATACAAAGCCACAATTAGAAATTTTTGCCGATGACGTAAGATGTTCACATGGATGTACAATAGGCCAACTTGATAATAACGCGTTATTTTATCTTAGATCACGAGGTATCCCTGAAAAGGAGGCTACAGCATTAATGATGTTTGGATTTGCGAATAAAGTCTTAACGAGTGTACAAAATCAAGAAATAAAATCAATGATTAGCAAAATAATTGCATATAAACTTGCTGTTAAAATCGGCTTTGACCTTTGAATATGGATATAAAAAAAAATATAGAGTCAATCAGAAATGATTTTCCCATTTTAAGTACATCTGTAAATGGTAATAAATTAGTCTATCTTGATAATGCAGCAACATCTCAAACACCAAATTGTGTTATTGATTCAATTTCCGATTATTACAAAAATTTAAATTCTAATATCCATAGAGGTGTTCACTTTTTAAGTCAAAAAGCAACAGAAATTTATGAAGAAACTAGGTTTAAATTCAAAAAACACTTAAATGCAAATAGTACTAAAGAAATTATTTTTACATCTGGCACTACCCATAGTATTAACCTTGTTGCAAATGGATTTAATAACTCCTTAAAAGCTGGAGATGAAATAATTGTGTCATCTCTGGAACATCATAGTAATATTGTTCCTTGGCAAATGCTATGTGAAAAAACAGGTGCCACTATGAAAGTAATTCCTATGAATCAAGAAGGCGAACTAAATCTGAATGCTTATGAAGATATGCTTTCAAAAAAAACAAAAATTGTTTTTGTTAATCATGTTTCTAATGCTTTGGGCACTGTCAATCCTATCAAATTTATTATAGATAAAGCTCATAGTTTTTCAGCAAAAGTTTTGATTGACGGAGCTCAAGCAATACCCCACTTTAAAGTAGATGTAAATGATCTTAATGCTGATTTTTATGTTTTTTCAGCTCACAAATTTTGTGGCCCCACAGGTGTAGGTATATTATATGCTAAACAAAGTATTTTAGAAGATTTTCCACCCTACCAAGGGGGAGGTGAAATGATTGATGAGGTAACATTTGAAAAGACAACCTATGCAGAGTTGCCAAATAAATTTGAGCCAGGAACGCCTAATATTGCTGGTGTTATCGCTTCAGGGATTGCACTAGATTATATAAATGGAATTGGTCTTGATAATATTAAAAAATACGAAGATGAACTTTTAAGTTATGCTACTCAAAAACTCAAAACCATAAAAAATTTAAAAATTTATGGAACGTCTCAAAATAAAACTTCTGTCATTTCTTTTAATATTGGAGATATTCACGCATATGATATTGGAAGCATAATTGACAATCTCGGAATAGCTGTAAGAACGGGCCATCATTGCGCACAACCAATAATGGATTATTATAAAATTCCTGGTACAATACGGGTTTCATTTTGTTTTTACAATAATTTTGATGAAATTGACAAATTAGTAAATGCTCTGAATAGAGCGGTTAAAATGCTGTCATAAATATTTTAATAAAAAACAGACTATTGAAAATTAAAGACATTCAAGAAGAAATTATTGACGAGTTTGGGATTTTTGATTCATGGATGGATAAATATGAATACATAATTGAACTGGGCAAGAATGTCCCTAAAATTAGTGAAGACGATAAAATTGATGAGAATATAATCAAAGGCTGCCAGAGTAAAGTTTGGCTCCATGCCAAAAAAAGTAACGGCTTAGTTCAATTTTATGCTGACAGTGATGCATTAATTACTAAAGGGATAATTAGCTTACTTCTTAGGGTTCTGTCAAACCAAAAACCTAGTGATATAATACAGGCCAATCTAGATTTTATTGACAAAATAGGATTAAGACAACATTTATCAGTAAACAGAGCAAACGGGTTAAATAATATGATAAAGAAAATTAAATTTTATGCAATTGGCTACAATAATTAATAAATGAGTAAAGAATTTGATCCAAATATAATGGGTGAGAAAATCATTAAAGTGATTAAGACAATTTATGACCCAGAAATACCTGTAGATATATATGAACTTGGCTTGATTTATGATATTATGATTAATGAAAATTTTGATGTTAAAATTATTATGACTCTAACAAGTCCAAACTGTCCTGTGGCTGAAACTTTGCCTGTTGATGTTGAGGAAAAGGTTAAAACTGTTAACGGTGTTAAAAGTGCAACAGTTGAAATAACATTTGAACCTGCATGGGATAAGGAACTTATGAGCGATGAAGCTAAACTAGAACTTGGTATGTTATGAAAAAAGTAGGTATCGATTCTATATCATTTTATGTCCCCAACATATATTTGTCTATTCAAGAACTTTCACTTAACAGAGATCTTGAGTTTGAAAAATTAAATAAAGGCCTTGGGTTAAATAAAATGTCCATCCCCGACATTGATGAAGACCCAGCTACTTTTGCTGCTAATGCTCTTATTGATTTAATCGAAAAAAACAATATAAATTTAAAAAGCATTGGTAGGATTTATATGGGTACAGAAAGTGCTTTAGACTCTTCCAAACCAACATGTACATATGCAACAGAATTAGTAGAGAAATACTTTGAACCAAAATTTGGAAAACGTTGTCTAAAAAACTGTGATGTAAGCGATATTACATTTGCTTGTATTGGGGGTGTAGATGCACTTCAAAATAGCTTGGATTGGGTGTCCAACAATCATGGGAAAAAAGCAATTGTTGTTTGCTCAGATTTGTCTAAATATGAACTAAATTCAACCGGTGAATATACACAAGGTGCAGGTGCTGTCGCATTGCTTGTTTCAGAAGATCCATCAATAATTAGCATAAAAAATCAATGGGGTGTAGCAACAAAAAGTGAAAAAGATTTCTTCAAGCCTAGAAGAACTTTCCATAAAAAAGAATTAATTAATGAAATTATTAAAAAGTTAGAATTAAATTTTTCTGAAACAGAATTTGAAATAGCGCTGAAAGACTCTATATTTTGGAACAATAACAATGAAAAAATAGAAATTTACAAAGAAGAACCTGTTTTTGATGGACAATACTCTAATGAGTGTTACGAGGACAGAATGAATGAAGCTTTAGAAAATTTTAATTCATTTAAAAAAACTGATTTTTTAAACCATTGGGATCACATTATTTTCCATTTACCATATGCTTACCACGGAAGAAGAATAATTTTTAATAATTGGTTAGAATGGATAAAAAATGATAAAAAACTAGAAAAATTAGTTAATGAAATTGGTCCAGAAAACAGTCCGGAATGGGGGAAAAAAGCCTATAAGTCTTCTACGTACAAAAAATTTATTAATGATAAAGTAATGCCTGGAGAATTAGCATCTTCAGAGATTGGAAATATGTATACTGCATCAATTTTTATGTCTTTTTTAAGTATGTTAAGCTATCACCTAAAAGGCCAAAAAAGTATTGAAGGTAACAATGTTGCATTTATAAGTTATGGTAGTGGGTCAAAGGCCAAAATTTTTTATGGAACCCTTGAAAAAAACTGGAAAGAAAAAATCATAAATATAGATTTGTTTAAAATTTTAGCGGATAGAAAAGAAATATCTTTTAAAGAATATGAGGATTTACATACAAATGCTTTAAATAATTCTATTTCTAAAGAAAGCATTAAATTTTCACATATTGATAAAAACCCCAATTCTGCAGGTTACAGAAATTATAAATTATAATGACTAAAGAGATCTTAAATAGAGTTGAAAAAAGTGGGATTGTAACTATAGATTTCGATGAATTTCAAACTCCAAAAATATTAGTCATTGATATTAAAGATTGGCTAAATGATGGGCTTTATTTAATAGAAAAAGACTTTAGAAAAAGAATTGAAAAACATAATTGGATAAATTATAAAAACTGTTATGTTTCTATTTTTTGTAGCTCTGATGCTATTATTCCACAATGGGCCTATATGTTAATTTCATCAAAGATTTCAGCATTTACCTCAAAATCTCACATTGGAAATTTTGAAAAGTTGCAAGAGAAGATTTTTGAAGATTATATTAACTCAATTGATTATAAAAAGTATTTAAATAAATCAGTTATTATTAAAGGTTGCGCTGAAAAAAAAATACCATTATCTGCATATCACTTAATTACAAGTAAACTAAAGGGTTATGCAAAAAGTATTATGTATGGTGAAGCATGTTCCGCGGTACCTGTATTTAAAAGGCCTAAATAATTTCAGGATATAAAAAATTATTATAGGGGAATCTGGTAACATGTATATCCCTTACTTTTTGGTAAAGAATCTTTTTCAAATCCTCGACATTACTTTTATTTTTTGCTGAAATAAAAACTACATCTTTAGATAGTTTATTCATCCATGTACTTTTCCAATCATCAAGAGTGTAGTGAATTTTTGTTTTTTTTGTAATCAAATCATCATTATCTATTTTTTCTTCATTATAATTATCTATTTTATTAAAAACAAGAATGGTTGGCTTTTCATTAGATTTTATTTCTAACAGAATTTTTTCTACAGATTGTTTGTGATCTTCGAAATTTCTGTGTGATATATCAACAACATGAATTAAAAGGTCTGATTCTCTAACCTCATCCAAAGTGCTCTTAAAAGATTCAACTAGTTGAGTTGGTAGTTTTCTGATAAATCCTACTGTATCACTTAATAAAAAAGGGAGATTACCAATTACTAGCTTTCTTACTGTTGTATCAAGTGTTGCAAATAATTTGTCCTCTGCAAAGAGCTTCACTTTACATAGTAAGTTCATAAGGGTTGATTTGCCAACATTGGTATAACCGACAATCGCTACTCTAACGAGTTTACCTCTGTTTCCTCTTTGGGTTGACATTTGTTTGTCAATTGCTTTAATTTTTTCTTTTAACAGAGATATTTTATTTCTAACTATTCTCCTATCAGTTTCAATTTCTGTCTCTCCTGGACCTCTCATTCCAATACCACCCTTCTGTCTTTCAAGATGTGTCCACATTCCTTTTAGCCTTGGGAGTAAATATTGACACTGAGCTAATTCAACTTGTGTTTTTGCGTAACTTGTTTTAGCTCTTTGAGCAAATATGTCAAGTATTAAATTTGTTCTATCTAAGATTTTACAATTAAAAATCTTACTTATATTTCTTTCTTGAGTTGCAGATAATTCATCATCAAAAATGACTGTTTTAATATCATTCTTTAATATGTATTCCTTTATTTCATAAATTTTTCCTTCCCCGATAAACGTCTTTGGGTTTGGACTGCCTAGTCGCTGAGTAAAGCTTTTAATCACATCTCCTCCAGCAGTTAAAGTCAAAAATGCAAGTTCATTCAAATAGTCCATTGATCTTTCATAACCCTGCTCTTGTGTTATTATTCCAATTAAAATAGTTCTTTCCAATGAAATGAATTTGACAACAAATTTAAACTATATAAAAATTTGACAATCAAAAAACTTGTAATTTAATCATCCATTTGTATATTTAAATTCCTAACCAGTTCAAGTATGCTTAGATTTGTAGTTTTTATTACAGTTTTTTTTAGCTATACAAATATTTTCTCACAACAAAATATTATTGTTGATTGTTCAGATGGGCCAATTAGTGAATCATATTGCTATGGTAATGGTGATAATACAATATTTGAATACATCAGCTCGGACGGTACACAATTGAATCTTACTATTGACTCTGGATTAATTGAAACTAGTTTTGATTTGATCAGA
>MDTD01050164.1_pt1 | contig 24583 bp, 19 predicted proteins | sample 811221 | NCBI WGS metagenome assembly MDTD01 (sample SAMN05326646, study PRJNA326480) | marine metagenome | isolation source: seawater | place: Pacific Ocean: South West | collected 2011 | reverse complement strand
CGGGACGGGCCCGCCGACAACGGCGACAAGGGCATCCTCGACGGGGACCTGATCACCCACATCAACGGCGAGCCGCTCGTGGACCCAGAGTCGGGCGTCCGCGATCTCTACGCCGCGATGGCGGGCACATCGGGGCGGGAGACGCTCGTCACCGTCTCGCGACCGACCGACGAGGGCCCCGTCGAGCGCACGCTCCTGCTGATCCCCCACTCCCAGGGCGCCGAGACGAACATGCGCTACCGCGATGAAGTGGAACGCCGCGAGGCCCGCGTCCACGAGTGGTCAGACGGGCGGATCGGCTACCTGCACATCCGGGGCATGTCCGCCCCCCAGGTGCGGGACTACGAGCGCGATCTCTACGCCGCCGCGCACGGGCGCGAGGCGCTGATCATCGATGTCCGCGACAACGGGGGCGGCTGGACGACCGACATCCTGCTCGCGTCGCTCACGGCGCCGGCGCACGCGTACACGATCCCCCGCGGCGCGAATCCCGACAAGGCGGAGTTCGATTCCTACCCGCGCGACCGACGCCTCATCCACGCCTACCAGCGGCCCCTCACGGTGCTGATGAACCAGCATTCCTATTCGAACGCGGAGATCTTCAGCCACTCGATCAAGACGACCGGGCGGGGCAAGCTCGTGGGCACGCAGACCCACGGCGCGGTGATCTCGACCGGTGCGCACTCCCTGATCAACGGGTCGTATGTCCGCATCCCGTTCCGGGGCTGGTACCTCCCCGATGGGACCGACATGGATGTCTACGGCGCCGAGCCCGACATCGATGTGCCACAGCTGCCCAACGACGAGGCCGCGGGGCTCGACCCCCAGCTCAAGGTCGCGGTCGAGGACCTGATCCGCCGACTGGATCGGGGCGAGAACTAAGCAATCGGCGGGCGAGAGAACCGATCCGGCGCGGACGCCGCTCAGGCGGCGTCGTCGCGCAGGCGCAGACGGCTGATCACCCGGCACAGCGTGCGGAGCGCCACCTCCGCCTCCGCCGCGGAACCCGACGCGTTCACCGCGACGATCGCGCTCTCCGCCGCCTGCTCCAGCAGGGGGAAGCCGAAACCGCTCGCGGTGTTCTTGATCAGCTGTGCGACGCGGACGGCTTCGCCTGCCTTGTCGGCGATGATCGCCTGCTCGAGCGTCCCGCTGCTGTCGCGCAGCCGCTCGAGATAGGTCGTGACGGGGCCGTGTTTCGCATCGGGGAGCTCGCAGAAGATCGGCTTGCTGCCCGACAGCGGGTTCACATCGTCGAGGCTCAGGTCGCGCAGCGCGCCGATCACCATGTCCGCGGAGTAGGGCCTGCTCAGGATGCTCACACCTGCCGCGCTCTCGAGCCCGAGCACGCCGTCGGGCTTCGAGGTCACGAAGAGCATGGGCTCCTGCGTGCCCGCCGAGCGGATGTGCGCGTGCAGCGTGTGCGCCCCCGCCTCGGGATTGTCCGAGTCCACCATGACGAAATCGAAGCCCTCAGCCGCCAGCCGATCGATCGCCGCCCCGCTGTCCTTCGCGGTGTCGATCCTGATGGTGGTGTCCGAGAGGTAGCTCTGCAGCAGCGTCAACTCGAGGTCATCGATGCCGACCGCCAGCAACCGACCGCTCAGGTCCGAACTGCTGAAGTCATCGCTCTCGGCCATCTGCTCGAGCCAGTCCCGGCTCGACACGAACTTCCGGACATCGACCTTCTCGAGCCACCGCACGCCCACGGCGTGGATGGTCCGCCCGATGAAGCGGCACCAGACGGACTGTGCCGCAATCTGCAGCCGCTCCTTCTGAAGCGTGTCGATGTGCACGACGCAGGTGCTGTCCTGATGCACGAACCCGGGGTAGAGCACCCCCGCGCCGCCCTCGCTCAGGTCGAGCAGCACGCTCTCGCTCGCGGTCAACGAGCCACCCGGGTGCATGACCGTCATCACGACCCGCAGTCCCTCGACATCGAACCGCGTGGAACACCGCTTGGGGGGGGTGATCTGCGTTTGCCGCAATTCGTGAACCGTGCGCAGGTACTCCGCGAGTTGCTCCTCGTTCGCCGGGAATTGCCGGGCTTCGGCCGCCGCAGCCTTGTGCTGATGACGGTTGAGGTTCTGGGGCATTGAGCGTCCTGCCAAAAGGTCCTGTCATCAGATCGGCCATGCGGATTCCAAGCTTCATCACACATCGCGAAGGTCATCCACAAAAGACCGAGATCAGGCTGCGACCCGCAACACCCTCGGAGCGGCATTCGCCGCCCGGTGAATCGGTTTCGCAGGGCTTCGGATTTTTCAGTGGTTCTGCGTAGATCTGCACCCGGCCTTACCGATATCCTTAGACGATCGTGGAACTTCGAATCCTTCAAATTGTCTATGTCAGCACGGCCTCAAGCGATATCAGTGCAGCCGTGCTGGACGCGATCGGCAGAACTTCCGTCCGCAATAACGCCTTTGCAGCAGTGACAGGGGTGCTGCTGCACCGCGACGGGCGGTTCGTTCAGCTTCTCGAGGGTCTCCCTGACGCCGTCGAGGCGATCTACGACGCGATCAAGGCGGACGATCGGCACCACTCATGCACGATCGTCATCCACCGATCGGCCGATGCCCGCAGCGCTCCGCACTGGACCATGGCAACGCTCGACCTGGGCGCGAGCGAGGCCCACACCCGCGAGGGTCGACGCGCTCGACCGCGCGGCGCAAGCCGGCACGCCCATCGCCCGGCCCGCAGAGGATGAACTGATTCAGCGCATCGTGGCGCTCGCCGACCAGGCAACCGAACCGCACGGACCGGCTCACCACCCATGCGCCGACCCGCCGCCCCAGCCTTAGGATCCCGCATGATCAGATCGATTCTTGTCGCGACCGATTTCTCGCCCGCCGCCGACGCCGCCGTCACGCAAGCCGCAAGGCTCGCGACGCGATTGAACGCGGCGCTGCATGTGCTCCACGCGCCCTCGAATGACCTGAACGACGAACTCGCCGCGTTCTTTCCGGACACGAAGGACTACGGCGTGCAGAGCGCGACCGACGCGATCCGCGAACGCATCGCGGCTTCGCTCGCGGCGATCGACGCCCCCAAGAACGCGGAGATCCTCGTGCAACCCGGGAACGCGTTCAAGGAGATCCTCACCGCGATCGAGAAGACCGGCGCCGATCTTCTCGTGCTGGGCAGCACGGGTGAGACCGGGGCCAAACTCGGCACCGTCGGGGGAAAGTGTGTCCGCAAGGCGCCGATCGACACGCTGCTCGTCCCAGCCGGGGGGAAAGCCCCGTTCGATCACATCACCGCGTGCGTGGATTTCTCGGAACTCTCGCCGCAGGTGATCAAGTCCGCCGCGGGGATCGCGCGTGCCGACAGCGGCAGCCTGACCGCGCTGTACGCCCATGAAAAGGTCGACCAATCCGTGTTCTGCAAGGGCCCGCCCCAGGAACTCATCGACAAACTGCCGGGCGTCATCGAGCAGCGATTCGCGTCCGAACTCGCCCCTCTCGCGGGCGAGACCCCCGTGTCGTTCACGATGACCGTGTGCCGGAGCTACAGCGAGGGGATCGTCCGCCACGCCGCGGACAGCGGAACGTCGCTCGTCGCGTTGGGCACCACGGGCCGCTCGGGCATCGCCTACCTGCTGCTCGGCACCACCGCCGAGAAGGTGATCCGCGAGGTCGGGTGCGCCGTGCTCGCCGTCAAGCCCAGGAAGTCCTGACGATCGGCGTACGCGGGGCCGCGTTCAGCGACGACGGCGCACCGCGCCGAGGCCGAACAGGCCCAGCAGGCCCGCGGCGCCCGGTGTCGGCACGAAGCTGACATTATCCAGGCCCGTCTGGTCCGCACCGTTGGTGTATTCCCCGCGGATGTAGAAACCCGTGAGATCCGCGAGCACCGCGCGGATGTCCGCCTCCGTCGCCGCGGTCGAACTCAGCGAACCGCTCGAGGTCGAGGAGACAATCCGCCAGCCCGCGGCCTCGCTCACCGACGCGGACCACGAGGTCCACTGACTGTTCACCGGCACGACATCCACATCGATCCCGATCGAGAGCCCCCCGCCCGTGAGCATCACATCCGCCCGGTTCGCGATCGAGGTCTGGTTCCCCTGGATCCCCAGGATGTTCCAGGCGATCGCGCCGCCGTAGAAACCCGACGCGTTGGAGATGTCCACCACCGGCGCGGCGTAGTACCAGATCCGACCGTCGCCGACATCCCGCGCACGGATCGCGCCCGCGGGCTGACCGATGTTCGAATCCCAGGCGAAGTCCCGAGCGTCGTTGAGCGTGCCCCAACCCTGGGCATCCGCATCGAACGACCACGCGACCCCCGCGGATGCTCCGCAGGCGGTGAGTCCGAGAACACCGATGACGCCCAGACGAATCCGTGTCATGTCCAAATCTCCCATCTTCCGTCACACACAAACAGCGCAGGACAAATCCTGCGGAAACATACCTGTTCAAGGGGCGATCGCAACGAGATCCCGAGAAAATCCCCGGAACGGGCCCGACCGGGTGATCCCACGGAGCATCACCCCGCGCGACGGCTCTCGTCCAGCCCGTACGCCTTCATCTTCTTGTACAGCGTCGTCCGGTTGATATCGAGCGCCTCGGCGGTCTTCTGCCGGTTCCAGTCGTGCGCCTCGAGCGCGTTGAGGATGATCCGCCGCTCCGGCGCCTTGAGCGCCTCGACGAGCGGCATGGGCTCCCACACGCTCCCCTCGTCGTCGATCGCGTCATCCGACGAGCCGCCCGACGCGGCGCGGAGCAGGCCCGCGTCCGCCCCCTCGAGCACCTGCGGGGGAAGATCCTCCAGACCGATCGTGTTCGAACGGCTCAGCACCGCGGCCCGCTCCACGATGTTGCCCAACTCGCGGACATTCCCCGGGAACGAGTACCGGCGCAACGCGTCCATCGCCTCGGCGCTGAACCCCGTGAACACCTTCCCGAGCTCGCGCCCCTGCTCGTCGAGGAAATGCTCCGCGAGATGGGGGATGTCCCCGATCCGATCGCGCAGCGGCGGCAGCTCGATCTTCACCACATTGATCCGGTAGTACAGGTCCTGGCGGAACTCACCCCGCGCAACGAGATCCTCGAGCGACTGGTTGCTCGCGAGGATCACCCGCACATCGACCTCGAGCGTCTGCGTCGAACCGACGGGCTCGAACTTCCGCTCCTGCAGCACACGCAGCAGCTTCAGCTGCATCGCGGGGCTCGCGCTGTTGATCTCGTCGAGGAACAGCGTGCCGCCGTCCGCCGCGAGGAACCGCCCTTTCTTATCCGCGTGCGCCCCGGTGAACGCGCCCTTCACATGCCCGAACAGCTCGCTCTCCAGCAGCGTCTCGGGGATCGACCCGCACGACAGCTCCACATAGGGCTTGCTCGCCCGAGGCGAGCGGTGGTGGATCGCGTGCGCGATCAGGCTCTTGCCCGTCCCGCTCTCCCCGCTCATCAGCACCGTCGTCCGGCTCGGCGCCACCGCGCTCACGAGTTCGAAGACCTTCCGCATCCGCGGATCGGTCCCCACGACATTGTCGAGCCCGAAACGGTCGTCGAGCTGCATCCGCAGCGTGTGGTTCTCCTCGACCAGCGCCTGCTGGCGCAACGCCCGCTCGAGCGCGACCGCCAGCTCGTCGTCCATCACGGGCTTCGTCAGATAGTCCGCCGCCCCGAGACGCAGCGCCTCGACCGCGCTCTCGATCGTCCCGTATCCGGTCAGCATCACGACCGCTGTCGTCGGGTGGTGCTCCTTCGCCCAGCGCAGCAGGTCGACACCCGACTCGCCCGGCATCGACACATCGCTCAGCACCACATGCACGGGCTGCGGCGGACGCCCGTCCCCCGTGGGGAACCGGCTCGCCCCGTCCAGCAGCGCCCTCGCCTCCGCGGTGTTCATCGCCGTCGCGGTCTCGAAGCCCTCGCCGGACAGATGCTCCGCGAGCGACTCCGCGACGATCGGGTCGTCATCCACGATCAGGATGCGCTTCGTCTCACCCATGCACGCTCCCTCACCGCGACTCGATCTCGATCACCGCGGGCGCCGGGAAGACCGCGCGCAGCACCGCGCCGGGCCCGTCCGTCCGATTCGCGAGCTCGATCCGCCCGCCCAACTCGAGCACGATCTGCCGGCTCAGCGCCAGCCCGATCCCCTGCCCGTCCTCTCGCCGGCTGAACCCCGGATCGAACACCTCCCCCGGGTCATCCAGCTCGGGCGCGCCCACGCCGTCGTCGATCACCTCGAGCACCACGCGGTGGATCCCGCCCCGCTCGATCCAGCCCAGCCGCGCCGAGACAAGACCGCTCCCGGGGCCCGCGCTCGCCTTGCTGGCGCGTTCCCGCGCGATCCGCGCCTCGATCGAATCCAACGCGTTGTGCAGCGCGTTGAGCATCACCGAATAGCACGCCCCCGCCGCACGCGGGCCCGCCCGCTCATCGATCGTCAGCGTGAGCTCCACCCCGAGCGACGAGGCACGCGGGCGCACCACATCCACCGCATGGTCGAGCGCCTCGCCCAGGCTGATCCGCGAGGCCGCGCTCATCGCGGGCGATCCCAGCGCGAGCCCGGCGCCGGCGCTCGTGCGCACGATCTCGTTCATCTGCACCAGCGCCAGCCGCACCGTCTCGAGCTGCTTGCGCGTGCGTTCCAGTTCCTCGGTCAGCGCGTCGTCGCCCGGGTGGTCGCTCGCCTTGGGCAGGTCGCGTTCCGCGATCGTCACCCAACGAAGCGAGCCGTCCACCAGGTTCCGGATCTCGTGCACCACCGCCGTCAGGCGATCGGACGATTCGCCCGCCCGCTCCGCCGTCACCGCGGGGCGACGACGGCGCACGACACCCTCGTCAGGGGTGCGCCGCCCCGACGCCGCACGATCGCCGCTCAGTCCGCCCTCATGATGCGTCATCGCATCATTCATCGGCTCGCGGCGCGCCAGCCTCTAGACATGTTGCGTCAAATCGACACCACCGCGAGAGCGTCCGAAAATACCGGCACACATCACCCCTGACAGCGGTATCGACACGCGGTCCGGACAACAGCCGACCCCGACGCCCCGCACCGCGTCGCCTCACGCCCAGCCGAGCCCCTCGGGCAGCGTGTTCAGGTTCTCGCACCCGTCCGCCGTGACGATCAGCAGGTCCTCGAGCCGCATGCCGCCGACCGCCATCGAATACAGCCCGGGCTCAACCGTCACCGCGTCGCTCACCACCAGCTCGGGGCCCTTGAAATCGAGCAACGGGGGCTCCTTCAGGTCGAGCCCCAGTCCGTGCCCCGTCCCGTGCGGCATCGAGCAGAACTCGGGCGGCGCCCCCTCAGGCGGGAACCCGATCTGGTACCCGTGCGATTCGATCACCCCGATCACCGCGCGGTGCACATCCTCGCCCGTCGCGCCCGCCTTGATGACCGCGATCCCGGCCGCCTTTGCCTCGACGACCGCCGCGTGCATCTTCGCGACCTCGTCGGGCACCTCGCCGTGCACAACCATCCGGGTGCAATCGCCGTGATAGCCCGTCTCGAGGTGCTTGGGGAAGACATCGACGATGACGGGCTGCCCGGTCCGCAGCACGCCGCTCCCCCCGTTGTGGCAGTCACCGCCCTCGGGCCCGCACGCGACGATGTGGTGCTCACCCAGCGCCCCGTGCTCCGCGAGATGCGCCGTGATCAGCGCTTTCACCTTCTCCGCGGTCAGCACCGCCCCGTCGTGCACCAACGCGCCGTCCTTGTTGGCGTCCGCGCGGGCGATCGTCTCGCACGCCATCCGGATCGCCGATTCGGTGATCCGTGTCGCCTCGCGCAACGCCGCGACCTCTTCGGCGTCCTTGCTCCGGCGGTCCCGAACCCCGAGCTGCCGGTCGAGCATGACCGTCATCCCCGCGTCTTCGAGCTCGTCGATCAGCAGCGCCGTCGCGGTGCGATCGACCATCACCCGCGAGATGTCCATCCGGCGCAGGCACTCCGCGGTCGCCTGCGCCGCCCGGATCTCCCGGTCACCGCTCAGCCCCTTCTCGGGCTCGAAGTCCTCGTAGCAGAACACCTCGTCCGCCTTCGCCTGCTTCTTCGCCCGCGCGACCTCCACATCCCGGAGCACGAGACGACGATTCCCGTCAGGCGTCACGATCAGCGACGCCGGATCGTGCGCATCGAAGCGGATCGCATGAAAGACCGCCTTGTTAATCGAGGGGACACCCGAAAGCAGTGTCGCGGTATGTTCGACTGTCATGCCTCAAGTCTAGACGGCCCGGCCGCGTCCCCCCATCCGGCAGCCCCACCGCGCAAACACCGCGATCCCGCTACCCCGATCTGGGTTCGCAACCGCACGCCCACCAGAAGTTGCGTACTTCTGATGAATGCCGGGCCGATCGCGGACCGATGGTCGGGAAATGGAAGTCGGGCTGGTTCATCTCGTGTATTCAAGCCGCGCCGCCGTCGAGATCACCGACGCAGTGCTCGCGAAGATCCGCGACGAGGGCATGCGCAACAACGGTGACCACGGCATCACCGGGCTCCTGCTCTACCGGGACGGCGCGTTCCTCCAGTTGCTCGAAGGCACGCACGACGCGGTCGAGCAGACCTACCGAAAGATCCACGACGATCCGCGGCACACCGACATCCGCCTGCTCTTCCGAGGCCCCTGCTCGCAGCGAACCTATTCCTACTACAACATGGGCGTGCTGGGATCGGCGGGAGACGGGAGCGCGGATCCGGAGATCCTCACCAACATCTTCGAACTCGCGACACAGGCGGATCGACCCGACGCCCGCGTCGAAACAGACGCGATCCTGGGCGAGATGATCAACCAGTTCATCAAGCTCAGCCGCGCCGCGTAAGGCTCACACCCCCACCACCGCCGCGTCCCGATCCGTCAAAAGACCGCCGTCGCTGCGCTCCTTGACCGTCCCGTCCCGCTTCCGGCTCCGCTCGCAGCGCGGCTAGGTCAGGGCAGCAATGGCCAGCGAGACCCACACTGTGCGCATTTCTCAGGCCCGATCCACAACCAGATCTTCTCAGAACCGATCGCGTATCCCTGTGCTGTATCGAGCACAGCACGGCACGCGGGGCAGCCACGCCGAACCTGAAACCACCGCCAGTTCCGGCTGCGGTGCTCGAACCGACTCCGCCTCGCAAATAGGATCATCGTCGCCACGAGCCCGATGCCGAACGCGAGGGCAGCGATTGGGTGAACGGGCCCCGCGGGCAACAACCACATCCCGATGGCACCAAAGACCAGCAGCAGAGGGCTGACAAACAACCCCCATTCCTGCCGACGGATCGCACGATCTGAATCCGCGCTGAGCGGATCGATCTCACCGAGCCCGTGATTGAAGACAGCGGTAACACGCCGCTTCGTCAACGATCGCTCGTCGATCGCGATGAATGCAACACCGCTTCCGTCGCGGAAGTCGAGAGCCTCATCCAATTCACGCATGCACGCCCGGCGGGATGGACAGCCGAGCAGGCTCACACCCCTACCACCGCCGCGTCCCGGTCCGTCAAAAGACCGCCGTCGCTGCGCTCCTTGACCGTCCCGTCCCGCTTGCGGCTCCGCTCGCACCGGGGCTCGTCGCGCAGATCCTGCACAACGACCGCCGACGCCGACGGATCCACCGACGCTCGGCTCACGCCGCACAGGTCCGCGAGATCGACCGGATCGAACCCCGCGAGCACGCCGTCCGGATCCGGGAACACGATCCCCGCGTCGAGCGGGTTGTCGATCCCGTCCGCCTTCGCCTTCTCGAGCGCGAGCAGGCCCGCCTCGCGGGCGTCCATGACCTTCTCCCACGCGGGATCGACCGGCGCGCCGAACTCGCCCAGGAACTCCTCAAAGTGCACGCAGTCCGCCGCGTCCTTGTCGGCGCCGCGAAGCGCCCGCCACGCCTCATCCGCGGTATGGCACATGATCGGCGCGAGCAGGCGGCACAGCCCGTCCGCGATGTCCCACATGACGGTCTGCGTGCGCCGCCGGCGCGGCGAATCCGCCGCATCGCAATACAGCCGATCCTTTGTCGCCGCGAGGTAGACCGAACTCATCGCGTCGGCGCAGAAGTTGTAGATCGCCGCGTGCGCGCGCCGGAAGTTGTACTTGTCGTACGCCGCCTTGACCTCGAGGCTCATCGCGTCGAACCGGGCGAGCGCCCACGCGTCGATGCTCTTCGGATCGATCGATTGCAGGTCCACGCAGTCCTCGCCGCACGCGAAGTCCTGCAGGTTGCTCAGCAGGAACCGGACCGTGTTGCGGATCTTGCGGTACGACTCGCCCGCGAGCGCGAAGAACTCGTCGTCCACCTTCACATCGCCCTCGTAAGGAAGCGACGCGACCCACCAGCGCAGCACATCCGCGCCGTACTTATCGAACAGGTTCTCGATCGTGTGCCCGCTGCTCTTGCTGAGCTTCTTGCCGTCCTTGTCGTTCATGAACCCGTGCGTCAGCAGCGTGCGGTAGGGCGGCCTGCCCATCACACCGATCGCCGGCAGCATCGACAGCTGGAACCAGCCCCGGTGCTGGTCCGAACCCTCGAGGTACAGCTCGACCGGGAACCCGTCGTCGCCCAGGCGCTCGCGCATCACCGCGTTCCAGGACGAGCCCGATTCGAACCAGACATCCAGAATGTCCCCGCCCTTCTTGAGCAATGAGATATCCAGGTCATCCGGCGCCGCGGGGTCGCTCTCGGGGTCATAGTGCTTCAGGATCTCCGCCGGTTCCTTCGTGAACCACGCGTCCGAGCCCTCCTCGCGGAACAGCTGCGCCACCGCGCGCACGCTCGCCTCCGTCATGAACGCCGAACCGTCGCCCGTGATGAACGCCGGGATCGGAAGCCCCCACGAACGCTGACGGCTGATGCACCAGTCGGGTCGGCTCTCCAGCATCCCCCGCATCCGGTTCCGACCCCACTCCGGGACGAACTTCACAGGCTCACCGACCGACCCGCTCAGCTTCTCACGCCCACGCTCGATCTGGTCCACGCCCTGCGGCTCGGCGGACAGATCGTCACGCCCCCCACGCCCCACGGGCCCCGCCGGCGCACCCCGGCCCTCGAACTCACCCGGCTTGCGCGTCGAGCGCACGGGCTTGGTCTCCGCCTCCGTGTGCACGCCGTCCGCGACCGCCGCCTCCCCGATGACCGGCTGATCGTCCGCGGGCGCCATCGTCCCGAACGCCGAGGCGTCGATCGACGCGAGCGCCCGCTGGCGCAGGCTGAACTCGGGCCCCTCCTCGCCCGGCAGCGCAAAGGGCTTGTCGACCCCGACGAACCACTGCTCCGTGCAGCGGAAGATCACGGGCGTCTTGCTCCTCCAGTCGTGCGGGTACGAGTGCATGAACCGGTTGTCGTGGAACAGGTGCCCCGATTGCCGCAGCCGCTCGGTGATCGTTTCATTCGCGTCCCACACGCTCATCCCGCGGAGCCACTCCGGGACCGTCTGGTCGTAGGTCCCGTCCCCGCGCACCGGGCAATAGACGGGCAACCCGACCTTCAGACCCGTCTGGTAGTCCTCCACACCGTGCCCCGGCGCGGTGTGCACCAGCCCCGTGCCGTCCTCCAGGGTCACATAATCCGCCGCGACGATCGAGTACACGCTCGACACATCCGCGTCCGGGTGCCCGTGCGGGCGCGGAGGCTCGTCGATAAACGGGTGCCGGTACCGCAACCCGATCAGCTTCTCGCCCGTCGCGCGTCCCAGCACCTCCACGCTCTCCGCGTTCCCCTGCTTGGTCACGCTCTCGAGCAGCTCCTCCGCGACGACCGTCACATTCCCGTCCACTCGCGCCAGCACATAGGTGAACCGCTCGTGCACCGCGACCGCCTCGTTCGCCGGCAGCGTCCAGGGCGTCGTCGTCCAGATCATGAACGAGGGCGTCTGCCCCACCGCGTCAGGCTCCAACCCGAACGCGGCGCACACCGCCCCGCCGTCCGACGCCTCGAAGTCCACGAACACCGAGATGTCCTCCCGGTCCTGGTATTCGAGCTCCGCGTCCGCCAGCGCCGTCTCGTTCGCGATCGACCAGTGCACGGGCTTGAGCGCGCGGTACACCAGCCCCCGCGCCACCAGCCCCGCCAGCACCTCGATCACCGCGCCCTCATACTCGGGCTTCATCGTCAGGTACGGATCCTCGTAGTCCGCCTGCGTCAGCAGACGCTCCATCTGCCCAGCCTGCAGCTTCACGAACTTCTCGGCGTACTTCTTGCACTCGCGCCGGATCGCGATCTTCGCCTGCTCGGGCTCCAGTTCGCCCAGCTTCTTCGCCTTCCCACTCTCGACCAGCTCGGTCATCACCTTGTGCTCGATGGGAAGCCCGTGGCAGTCCCACCCGGGCACATAAGGCACATCAAACCCCGCCATGCCCTTCGAGCGCACGACAAAGTCCTTGAGACACTTGTTCATCAAGTGCCCCAGGTGGATCGAACCGTTCGCGTAGGGAGGCCCGTCGTGGAACACGAACCGGGGTCGGCCCGCTTTCTTCTCACGCAGCGCCGCGTACGACGCAGACTTCGCCCACCGCTTCAGGCTCGCGGGCTCGTTCTGGATCAGGTTCGCCTTCATCGCAAACCCGGTCTTCGGAAGGTTCAGCGTCTTCTTGTACGATCGTTCTGTCGCATCAGCGGACATCGCCATCACTCCGCGCGGCCCACCGGACCCGGGCCCTCTCGCCCACGGACCGGCCACCGCGTTCAATCGTGGTCTCTGGTATCTCGAAGAATAGGAACAGGCCCAACGCGAAACGCCCCGCGAGTCCCGTCTGCTGATCCCGCCCCTCACCGAGCCGGGATCACCGCCGAGCCCTCAGCAGGGCCGCATAATTCGGATCGGAGCGATCATGGAGCCGTCCATGCGCACAGTCTAGCCCGCTTCGAGCCGGGGCACCCGGATCGGCGCGCAGAGGCGTGCACCAGCAGACGGGTCCATCGTCGACCGCCCGCACCCGATCGCGTGCTTATTTCTGCTCGAAGATCGTCTGCGTCCGCAGGACGATGCCCCCCGGCGCGAACAGGTGGTAGCACTGCGCGTGCACCTCTTTGTGAAAACGCTGCACATCGATGATCGACATGCTCTGCCCCGCGGGCGTCGCCCAACGGCTCACCTGCGCCTCGGCTTCCGCCGCATAATCGAGCATCTCGTCGAAGGTCGCGCGATACAGGTTCTCGCCCAGCGTCTCGCTCTGGATCGTCGCGATGTACCCCACGCCGTCCTGCTCGAAACGCTCGTCCAGATCGTGCTCACCGCCGCACAGGAAGGTGGTCACCGCGTTCGCGGAGGGCAACGGGCTCTCGTTCCAACAGATGACCTCGCTGTAGCACGCCGAGCCCGTCCCGAAGCGGAGGGCATGCCCCCCGTTCACGATCCAGCTCTCGAGCTCCCACCCCTCGTGCCGGACCACTTTTCGGTTCCGCAATTCGAAGAACTCGGGGTGCAGGGCCCGGTTATAGAGGCCGAAGGCAAACGCTTGATCAAGCTGCGGTGTGACGATCGGGTTCACGGCCTTGATTCCCCTGCGTTGCAAGCCGGAAGCCGCGCCACCCCCAACAGGCGACGCGCCCTCCAGTGTCTACCCACCGGGTCCGCACAATGTGCGGCTGCGGGCCCGAATGAGCCGAAATGCTCCGGAGGCCGAGCGCATCCGGCGCCCGGTCCATCCCCACGAGTTCGCCGGGGCACAGCCCTGCACGGAGAGGGTCTGCCCGCGACGAATCACAATATAGAAGATCCCCCGTGCGGTGATCTACTACAAATTGGGTGATTCGGACAAGATTTCTCGGACGCCGTCCATCGCTTATCAAAATCTTGACAATCATGGACTTACGACCAAGAAGCACCCCCTCTTCCCCAAAGCGACCCATCGAGGCGCTCCAGTCCATTCCTAACAAAATCCAATTCGTCGCGATCCGAGACACCATCCCCGTCGCGAGCAACGCCGAAAAAGGGGGTCTTCTTCTTCACCTGCTCCATCTTTGCCATCCTCCGGAGTACACCGAACCGGGCACCCCGCTTCTCCGGATGCTCGCCCGTGCCCTCCAGCCGTTCAGCGCGCCCCTCCGCGCCGACCGCCTCGCGGACGACGAACGCACCGCGGGCGACGCCCAGGCCCTCCTGCTCGAGCACTGGCACGAGTTGCCCCCCGAGGCCCGCCGCGTCGCCCTCGCGATCGACGGCGCGGACTGGCAGTTCCATCTCCGCCGCGCTATCCAGTCGCCCGCCGATCCCGCCAAGGCCGGAGCCATCGAGGCCGTCCTCGCGTGCCTCGCCGATATCGAGGCACGCGGGACGCCCGTCGATCGGCGCATCGCGCTCGCCCTGCTCGCATCGAGCGACCGCCGCGCCGCGGATCTCGCCGAACGCGTCATCCGCCCGCGTATCCTCGCGGGCGTGCGCACCCCCGACGACGAACGCCCCCCGGCGCTCCGGTCCGCGCCCGCCACGGAACCGAGCCCGACCGCAGACGCGGTCTCCGCCGCGTGCGCCGCGCTCGACCACGCCGGGACCACGCCGCGCGATGCGCTCGCCCTCGCCTCGCTGCTGCTGCTGGACCGCCCCGCGCGCGACGCGGATGCCCGCGAACTCGAACCGCTGCGCAGGATCCTCGCCGACGCGTCCCACCCCGCGTTCCCGGTCCTCCGCCGTGCGCTGAAGCGCGATCGCTCCCCCGCGTCCCGCCGTCTCGCGTGGCGCCTTCTCGCGCCGGGCCCGCTCGCGATCGCCGCGACCGAACGGCTCCGCTCCGCCGAGTCGCCCGCCGAGCACGACGCGGTCCTCCGCGAGACCCACCTGCTCCTCAACCCCCGCCGGCGCGCGGCGCTTGTTGACAGCGCCCGCACGCTGCCCTTCGCTACCCTCTGCCCCCCCGCCTCGGTTCCCCTCAGCCTCGCCTCGGAACGCGGGCTCGCCCGTCTCGTCAGCGTCGCGGATCCCGCAACGCAGGAGCGTGCGCACGACCGCCTGCTCGCGACCCGCGACGAGCGGGCGCGTCTCATCGCCGCGGCGAGCGCCACCGGCGCGCGCCTCACCGATTTCTGCCTCGACACGAACCCCGCTGTCGCGACGACCGCTTCGCTCAGGCTCTCCGTGCTGGGCGTCGCGCGCCCGACCGACCGGCCCGCGGATCACCGCGTGCGCACCACCCGCATGCTCGCGAGGAGCCCGGTCGCCCGCGTGCGCACGATCGCGCGCGAAGACCTGGGCCTCGCGGACCTGCTGACCGAAGACGGCACCCCGACCCTGCGCGCCCGGGCGCTCGGGCAAGCCGATCCCGACCGCCTCGCCGAACTCCTCGCACAACAACTCGACACGAGCGAGCGGGACCCGAGCCGGAGCGTGCGCACGCTCCGCGCCGTCGCCCGCCTCGGGCTCGCGGGCGCGTTCACCGAACGCCTCGCGGCGATGGTCACCGAGCAGACCGACCCCAGGCTCGCAGCGACCGCCGCGGCGGTCCTGGGCTCGGTCCCCCGGCGCACCGCGATCGACCCCCTCGACGCGGCCCTCGCGCACACCGACGCCCGCGTGCGCGCCAACGCGGTCGAATCGCTCGAGCGGGTGAGCCGCACGATCGACACCGACCCCCGCGATCGTTTCTCGGAGATCAAGGCCTGCCCGGACCACCGGTCGCGGGCGAACGCGATGCGAGCGCTCGAGCGCCTCCGTCTCGCGGACGACGGCGAGATCCACGACGACGCGGCACGCATGCTGTTTGATGCGCGGGCGCCCCACCGCCTCGCCGCGGTCTGGCTCGCCGAGCGTCTGCTCTGCGACCCCCGCTCCGATCGGCGTCCCGACGACCCCGCCTGGCAGTCGGTCGCCCGCGGGGTTGCCGCGCTCGCGCGCACGGAAGACGACGCCCACATCCGCGCCCGCGCCACCCGCTGCGCCCGCCGCCTGCTCGCGGAGACCAAGCGCCCCGCGCCCGATCCCGCGATCGCCCACGCCGCGCGCCGCCTCCGGGCCCACCTCGCCGAAGGAGTGGGCGCAGCGGAGGGGGTGGACGCATGATCAGGCACTGGTTCGCGACCCCCAGCAACCCCGTCAGCCTGGCGCGACCCGAGGACGCGCCGGACGCGGCGGGCGCGGCGCACACCGTCGTCGAGGTCGCGACCAACTGGTGGGTGATGATCCCGCTGCTCCTGGTCGGCGCGGCCGCGATCATGACGGTCCAACTCCGCCTGGCGCGCGCACGACGCCTGCCCGATGAGGAGAAGGCGTTCCGCCTGCTCGCGCGCGCCGCGCGGGTGCCGGGGCGGCAACGGGTCATGGTCCGCGCGCTCGCGAAGGCGCACGGCGACGCGACCCCCGCGGCGCTGCTGCTCAGCGACCACGCGACCGCGAAGGCGAGCGCCCGCATCGAGCTCAAGCCGGGCACGCCGGGCGATCGCCTCCTCCGACGCGTGCTCGCGTCGCGCGGGATCGCCGACCCGCGGCCAGTCCCGACCCCCCAGACACCGCATCGTTCCCGCAAGAACGCGGACGCATCCCCCAAGAAGGGGCGGGTGAATCTGCGCGCATAGCGTCCCCCGCCGCCCAGGGTTCCGAATCGGATCAACGGGTTGGCGCGAACCCGTGCCGGGGCGCGCTCGTTCTTGTCCCACACGCCGTCCCTTGCGGAGGTCCCTCGTATGCACCGTTCCCGTTCCGCTCGTCCCTTTCTCTCCAAGACCGCGCTCGCCGCGGGGCTCGCGGCGCTGACCCCGCTGGTGCTGATCGGCGCGGGCGCGGGGTTTGCTCCGAGTGATGCCGCAACCGCCCATGACCCGGAGCCCTATCTCCGCGTCCGCGAGATCGAGGAAACGGGGGGTGTTCACCTGCAGATCGCGCTCCGGACCTTCCAGCGTGGGCCGGAAGAGCCCTCGCTCACACTCGTGGGCGTTGCGCACATCGGGGAGCCAGCCTATTACGCGGATCTCGAGGAACGCCTGGATGCGCACGACCTCGTCCTGTTCGAGGGCGTGGGGCCGATCTGGGCGGAGACCGACGAGGGCATGTCCGATCGCGACAGGGTCAGCGCCACGAAATCGCGGATCCGCCTTATCGGCATCAGCGCGATGCAGCGCAGAGCCGCGGGCGACCCCGTGCGCACCATCGAGGACACCTGGGCACACGCGAGCGGCTACGAGGCACGACTCGTCAAGGCCTCCGCGGCGGACGCGTGGGGCAACCCGCTCCGATTCGAGGCGACCGACTCGGGGTTCGTCATCGAGAGCCTCGGCGCCGACGGCGCCCCGGGCGGGCGCGGCGCGGACGCGGACCTCTCGCTCGCGGACCTGCCCCCGATCACCGGGGAGGAGATCGAGGCGGGCGACGGCATCCAGACCCAGATGGCGGGCGCCGCGGGCCTGGTCTTCCAGCTCACCGCGATGGACTACGACAAGCCGCACTGGGTCAACAGCGACACCACCGCGGAGGCGTTGTCCTACGCGCTCGCGGGGATGGACCCCGATGACGCCCGCCCCGGCGGGGGGATGCCCCAGGCCGGGGGCGGCGACCCGCTCTTCGACCTGATGAGCGGGCGCGGGATGATCGGCAAGATCGCGGGCGGCCTGCTCAAGATCATCGGCGCGAGCCCCCAGAGCCGGGCGATGCTCCGGCTCATGCTCATCGAGACGCTCGCGAACGCGGACGAGATGATGGACCTCGCGGGCGGCATGGAGGGCGACGCGGGCGCCGGGCTGAGCCGGATGATGGAGGTGCTCATCGACCAGCGCAACGCGGTGGTGCTCGAGGACATCGAAGCCGCGATCGACGGCGCGCGCCGAGGCGACGGGCCCGAGACGATCGCGATCTTCTACGGCGCGGGGCACCTGGGCGAGATGGAACGCTCGCTCGTGGAGATGGGGTATCGCCCGACCGAGACGCAGTGGGTCGACGCGATCGGCGTGGACCCCGCGGACACCGGCATGACACGCGAGCAGATCGGCGGGATGCGCCGCATGATGAGCCGGATGATCGAGAGCCAGACCGATGCGCTGCGGTCGATGCAGCAGCGGGACTGAGCGGGTCGTGGGCGAGCGGGATCAGGCGCTGGCGCGCTGCCCGTAGAGGCCCCGCCCCCCCGAGTCGTACGCGTTGGGCAGCGTTTCGTTGGTCGTCCAGCCCAGGTAGTTCGCGAACCGCTTGCGGAGGTCGTCGGCGATGCCCTGGGCGCCCAGGTCCGAACCGCTGTAGTCGATGACCTCGCGAAAGTGGATCCGCGCCCGGCTGAAGTGCCAGAGACTCGCCCACGCGGGGTCGTACTGCGGCGTGTCCTCGATCGTGCAGGTCAGCACGCGGGCGCCGCTCTTTCGGATGATCAGCCCGACCCCGGGCTGAAAGGGCAGGAGCTGCCGCGCGGGTCGCTCGAGGGCACCCTCGGGGAAGACCCCGAGCACCCCCCCGCTTTCGAGGTGCCGGAGCGCGGTGCGGACGCCGCCCGCGTCCCGGCGCTCGCGGTCGACGAAGATGACCTCCCAGAAGCGCCAGAACCACTCGAGCACGGGGGCGCGCATGTCCTGCGCCATGAGCCAGCGGATGAAGAAGGGGGAGGCGGCCTGCACGAGCACCGGATCGAGCCCCGCGGTGTGGTTGCACACCACGATCAGGGGTTCACCCCGCTGGACATCGGCGACGACCCCATCGAGCCGCTTCCGCCCGCGGACCCGAAGTGCATGAATGGCAGAAACATAGAAACGACCGAGCAGGATGGCGACGCCCGATTCGAAGTCGCCTCTGGGGTTGTCGAAGATGGCGCGACCGACCCAGCCCAGCAACGCCAGGACAACGAGCACGGCAAGAACAGTCAGCGCAACAGCCACGGTTTTCGATGTTAGCGAGCAGTCATGAACATTTCGTCCCGGGTGTCCTGAGAACACGGCAGATTGCTGATTCTCTCACGCGTTCCCAAAGAACCACGCGGATTGGCATCCCTGACATACACTGACCCTGTGACCGATCTCTGGGCCGCCAAACGCGAGGATGCCCGACAGGGTGTCCAACCCCTCGCGGTGCGTATGCGCCCGAGAACCATCGCCGAGGTCGTCGGGCAGCGGCACCTGCTGGGCGAGGGCAAACTGCTGCGGCGGATGATCGACGCGGACGCGATCATGAGCCTGATCCTGCACGGCCCGCCCGGCACGGGCAAGACCACGCTCGCGGAGGTCATCGCGGGGGCGACCAACCGGCGGTTTGTGCGCGAGAACGCCGCGAGCGTGGGGGTGAAGCGGATCCGCGAGATCATCGACGAGGCGGACCGCGTGCTGGGGGACACGGATCGGCGCACGATCCTGTTCCTCGACGAGATCCACCGGTTCACCAAGTCGCAGCAGGATGTGCTGCTGGGCGATGTCGAGCGTGGACTCATCACGCTGATCGGGGCGACGACGGAGAACCCGCTGTTCAGCGTGAACAGTGCGCTCATCAGCCGCTCGACGCTGTTCCGCCTCGAGTCGCTCACCGAGGACGAGATCGTCGAGGTGCTGAAGCGCGCGATCGCGGACCGCGAGCGCGGGTTCGGGACGATGGCAATCGATGCGCACGAGGATGCGCTGCGGGTGTGGGCAGTCAAGAGCGAGGGGGACGCGCGCCGGGCGCTCACGGCCCTCGAGGTCGCGATCAAGAGCAGCGGGAACGAGCGCGTTGTCATCGATAAGCAACTCGCCGAGGACTCGATCCAGCAGAAGGTCGCGGTCTACGGGGACGACGGGCACTACGACGCGGCGAGCGCGATGATCAAGTCGGTGCGCGGGAGCGATCCGGACGCCGCGGTGTACTGGATCGCGCGCATGCTCGACGCGGGGGAGGACCCCCGGTTCATCGCCCGGAGGCTCGCGATCCTGGCATCGGAGGATGTGGGGAACGCCGACCCGCGGGCGGTGGTGATCGCGCAGTCGTGCTGGGACCTGGTCGAGCGGATCGGGATGCCCGAGGCGCGGATCACGCTGGGGCAGTGCGCGACCTACCTCGCCTGTGCGCCCAAGAGCAACGCGGCGTACCGCGCGATCGATGCGGCGCTCGAGGATGTGCGCACGGGTCGCGTCATCCCGGTGCCGCTCTACCTGCGCGACCCCAACTCCTCGCCGGTCGCGGACGACACCGGGCGGGGCACGCGCGTGAAGGACAACATCCGCGATCGCGGGGGCGAGTCGTACGAGTACAGCCACGCCCATGGGGACGGGATCACCGGGCAGGACTACCTGGGCGTGGAGCGGACCTACTACGAACCGACCGACGAGGGCGCGGAGCGTGTCCTGAAGGAACGCCTGGAGCGCGTCCGCGAGCGCCGGCGGAAGCGGCGGGAATCGTGATGCGCACACCCGACGACCACCCGGGCGTGGACGATCTGGTCGGGCGCAAGGCGGGCCTGCGCGACACCGTGCGCGCCCGTGGGACCGAGTTCGCGCGTGTGCGCGCGAGGGTATCCGGCGCGATCGTCGGGCACCTGGTCGCGTCGGACGCGTGGCGGGGGGCGCGCACCGCGATGACCTACCTCGCGATGCGCACGGAGGTGGACCTCGACGGGCTGTGGGACGCCGACCCTCGCCCGGTGCTGGGTGTCCCGCGCGTCGAGCCCGCGACGGTCTCGATGACGGTGCACGCGCTCGACGACCCGACGGCGGACACCGAGGCTGGCCCGTTCGGCGTGCGCTCGCCGCGGGCGGGGCTCGCGTCGATCGAGCCCTCGTCGATCGACCTGGTGCTCGTGCCGGGCGTCGCGTTCGACATCTCGGGCAACCGCCTGGGGCGGGGCGGGGGGTATTACGACCGTTTCCTGGCGCTGGTGGCGGATCGGAACCCGGACGCGCTGTTCATCGGCGTGTGCTGGTCGGGGTGCGTGGTCGCGTCGGTCCCGGTGGGACCGAACGACATCCGGGTCCGTATGCTGTTGACCGAGCACGGCTTGGAGCGGTGCCGGGGGTGACGGAACAGCCCCGCTTGTGCGTCCTGAGCGTGAGGGTGGGCGTGACACAACGGTTCGTGCCCAAGCGGCGTGCGTGCCGATGTTTGAGATGATGAGCAGCGACCACGGAGGGACTTCATGAGCTTGCCGAGCCAGACAGCGCGGACCAGCCCCGCGGGGCGGTCGTTCGTGTACCGGCGTCGCCGATCGCGTCGCAATCTGGGTCCGCTCGCGATCCTGGTCGGGGCGGCGGTCGTCGTCGTGGTCGTGGGCGGCGGGCTGCTGCTGTTCAACCCCTGGAAGGGGGACGCGGATCCGTCGCCCAACCAGCAGGCAGCGCTGGTCGATCCGCTGATCGAGGAGGGGCGCGTCGATGACGGGCCGCTCGTGATCCGGCAGGGCGGCGCGTCGGAGCGGTTCCCGCGCGAGGATCGCGGGGCGAGCGAGGGAGCGGGTCGGGATCGCGAGATCCCCGCGACGGCCCAGATCCCGGACGAGGATGTGGCGATCCCGGACTTGGCGCCCCCACCGCTCGAAGAGGACCGTGGCATGCTGGACGAGGCGCTCGCGGGCAGCGAGACCCCCGCGGAGCGGATCTCGGCGCCGGTGACGCGGATCGAGCGCCCGACCGACGCGCGGACGGACTCGGGCGGGGCGACTCCGCGGCGCGCGGACGCGGCGAGCCCGGTCTCGGCGCATCTTGAAGCGGCGGATGCGCTGCTGGCGCGGAACGACCCGCTCGCGGCGCGGCAAGCGCTGTGGGACGCGATGCGGATGCCGGGCCTGACGGAGGGGCAGCTCTCCACGCTGCGCGCACGGCTGACGGCGCTGAACGACGACCTGGTGTTCGGGCCCGTGCACCGCCGCGGGGACCCGCTGACGAGGGTGTACGAGGTGCGCCCGGGCGATGCGCTGTCACGCATCGCGCGGCGGGAGGACCTGGGGACGCACTGGAAGCTGATCCAGCGCGTGAACGGGCTCGCGAGCCCCGAGCGGATCCGTGTGGGGCAGTCGCTGAAGCTGGTCCCGGGCACCTTCCACGCGGTGGTGGACAAGAGCGATTTCCGGCTCGACCTGTACCACGGTCGCACCGAAGACCCCGGCGCGTGGGTGTTCATCCGCTCGTTCGATGTGGGGCTGGGCGAGGGGGACTCGACGCCGATCGGGCAGTTCATCGTGCGCGAGGACGGGAAGCTCGAGAACCCCGGATGGGTGAACCCCCGCAACCCCGCGGAGAAATATGCCCGCGACGACGCGGGGAACCCGATCGGCGAGTTCTGGATCGGGCTCGACGGGCTGGGCGACTCCGCGGCGTACGCGGGGTACGGCATCCACGGCACGATCGACCCGGGCTCGATCGGGCGCGAGCGCTCGATGGGCTGCGTGCGGCTGCGCGACGACGACATCGCGCTGGTGTACGAGCTGCTGAGCGAGGGGAAGAGTTTGGTGCGGATCAAGCGGTGATTCGCGGGCAGCGCGGGATCTGTCGGGCGTCACGATCGGATCGGAAGCGGTCGGAGCGTGGTTCGCCCTTCGGGTCGAACCACGGCACCGGACGCTAGGTCGGTCCACCGTTCCGTCGCTTGGCCATCTTCGAGAGCGCGAAGTCCGTGACGCCCGGGAGGGCCGTCGCGAGGGCGAAGGCGAGGCGTGTCGGCACGCTCGTCCAGACCTCGCCCCTGGGCTTCTTGAGGCAACGCACCACGGCGTTCGCGACGGTCTCGGGTGACTGCATGAATGACTGCTTTGTCCGGTCCATGAGGCGGAGCTCGCCCCCCGAGCGGGCGGCGGCGGTGTCGAAGAACTCGGTGCGTGTGCCGATGGGGTGGACGCTCGACACGCGGACGCCCCTGGGCGCCAGTTCGTGGCGCATCGAGCGGGCGAAATGGTCCTGGCAGGCCTTGGTGGCGCTGTAGGCGCCGTAGCAGGGCACGCTGAGCTTGCTGAGGCAGGACGAGCAGAAGAGGATGTGCCCTCGCCCGCGCTCGATCATGCCCGGGAGCGCGGGACGCACGACATTGAGCGAGCCCCAGAAGTTGACCTCGAAGATGTTCCGGAGTTCGTCCTCGCTCGTGGACCAGGCGGGCTTTTCGTAGCCGAACCCGGCGTTGGCAAACACGGCGTGGAGCGGGCCCAGCTCACGCTCGGCGTGGGCGATGAACTTCTCGCAGGCACCGGCATCGGCAACATCGCCCGCGAAGGCGGTGGCGCGCCCCCCCGACTCGTGGATCTCTCGGACAAGGTCGTCGAGTTGATCGCCCCGGCGGGCCATGACCCCGACGAGCATCCCCGCCTGGGCACAGGCGAGGGCGGTGGCGCGGCCGATGCCGCTGCTGGCGCCGGTGATCGCGATGGGTTTGGCGTGCAGGTCGGTCATCGGGGCAAAGCACCCCGCGCCGGTTTCGCGGCGCGGGGTCGTGATCAGTCGTTGACGGCGTTGTCGATCGCCTCCGAGGTGTTCTCGCTGGATTCCTGGAGGTCCTTGCCCAGCCCGCTCACGGTGTTGCACGCGGCGAGGCTGAGGGCGAAGGCGGCGCAGGCGAGGATCGAGAGACTCCGGACGACGGTGCGGGTGCGCATGATGGTGTTCCTTTCGCTGGGCCGCGCGCGGGCGCGGCGTGGTGTCCGGCGAAGAGGATACGCGATCAATCGTTGGCGGGGTCGGCGTCGAGGGTGACGCCCGTGAGTCGGTCGGACCAGTACCGCGCGGGGTCGAGCACCTGGTCGGTCGTGCACGCGGCGAGCGTGGCGCCCGCGAGGAGCAGCAGCGCGGCGAGCGGGAGCACAGCGCGAAGAGGTCGGGCGTCAGGGCGCGTTCGCATCATCCGGTTCATCGGCGGGGGGCGCCGCGGGGGATGAGTTTCTCGCGAGGAGCCAGGCGAGTTCGGGGGCACCCAGCGCACGGGAAACGATCGCGTAGACGCCCGCTCCGGCGGCGATCGAGCCCGCGAGTGCGGCGGCGTGCGCGCCCCAGGTGTCCCGGTCCGGCATCACGAGCAGGACCAGGAGAACGGTAACGCCCATCGAGGCGGTGGCAACGATCGTGCGCGCGATCGCGGCGGAAGCGTCCCGGTCGAGCACGGGAGCGCTCAGCAGGCGGCGGCGTGCGAGTCGCGCGAGCAGGACACACTGGACGATCGACGAGGCCGCGGTGGACCAGGCGAGCCCCGCTTCGGCGAGGGGCCAGATGAGGATGAGATTGAGGGTGAGGTTGAGCGCCACGGTGCCGATCGCGATGCGCATGGGGCTGGTCGTGTCGCCTGTCGCGTAGAACGCACGGGTGAAGACATGGACGAGCGAATAGGACCAGATCGCGACGCTGTATCCGAGCACGACCGAGGCGGCGCGGGCGACGCCCTCGGCGCTGAACCCCGTCCCGAACCCGGTGTAGACGGTCTGGACGAGGTCATCGCGGACGAGGGCGAGGCCGAGCGAGGCGGGCAGCGCGATGAACAGGCTCAGGCGGAGCCCGTTGCGGAGCGTGCGCACGAAGGCGGCGGGGTCGGTCGAGGCCCGCGCGAGTTGGGGGAAGACGACGGTCGCGACGGCGATCCCGAAGACGCCCAACGGGAACTGGTAGAGGCGCTGGGCGTAGAACAGCACCGCGTTGGCGGCCTCATCGAGGGGATAGTCGCGCCCGAGCATGGTGGGCCCGACCCAGTTGGGCCACATCGCGATGAGGGTGTCGAGCATCGCGTTGAGTTGGAGGGTGCCCAGCCCGACAAGGGCGGGCAGGATGCGTCGGAGCAGGTCGCGGGCCTCGGCGCGGGCGGCGTCGAAGCGGCG
>MDTD01116457.1_pt1 | contig 24584 bp, 15 predicted proteins | sample 811221 | NCBI WGS metagenome assembly MDTD01 (sample SAMN05326646, study PRJNA326480) | marine metagenome | isolation source: seawater | place: Pacific Ocean: South West | collected 2011 | reverse complement strand
GTCGCCGGCGACGCCTCGGACGCGCGCGGGGTCGTCGAGAGCGTCGTCGTGGGTGTCGGGAACCTCGCCCGCGCTCTCGTCGGCGTCGCCGGCGAGTCGAACGGCGCTGAATCATCCGTTGACGCGAACGACGAGCAGCGAACCGGCCAAGGTGAAGATTGGATTCGAGGTTGGCGGGAAGGAGGAGGCGCGCCGTTCGGCGGAAAAACCGCCCATCGGCATGCTTCGCGCCGAGTTGGCGGGAGATTTCACGTGCGACGTCTTCGATAGCGATGCGTACCAGCGATTGATGGCGGCGGTGCCGGAAGTCTTCGCCGAGCCGACCGTGCGTGAGGCTTTCAGTTTTACCGCCAAGTCGCACGCGGGGCCAGGTCTCGGACCGCATTTCGATCATTGCATTGAGACCGCCATCACGCTCGCGAAACTCGGAATGGACGCCAAAACGGTCGCGGTTGGATTACTTAACGACACGCTGGACGTGACGTCCAGCAGAGCCGTTGACTTGCGCGAAAAATTCTCCGAAGAGATTGTCGATTTGGTACAGGACGTGTCGCGAGTGCATCGCGTGTCCAAGCTTCATCGCGCGTCTGGTAGATCGCTCGATTACGACGAGCGCGCGCAGTTTCGTGCGATGTTACTCGCCATGACGGACGCTCGCGTCGTCATCGTCAAGCTCGCCGCGCGTCTGATTAAGATGCGAAACTTATCGACTGCGCCGCAGTCGCAGCAACGTGCCTTTGCGGACGAAACCTTGAGCATTTACGCTCCTTTGGCCGCGCGCTTGGGCATCTTCAGCGTCAAGAACGAGCTCGAAGATTTGGCGTTTAAATGGATGAACCCGCAAGCGTACGCGGAGTTGTCGCAGACGCTCGATCAGCGCGAGTCCATCGTCGCCGCCCTGACAAAGTTGGATGAGGTGCTATTGTCTCGTCAAGCACAAGTTGTCGATTTGTGCGGACGTCAAAAGTCTGTGTATTCAATTTACAAGAAGATGGTGGCGAAAGATAAGAAAGTCGAGGAGATCGTGGACCTTCGCGCCATTCGCATCATCGTCGCTGACGGTGAAACGGATGAGGAATCTGAGCGACTGTGCCGAGAGACGCTCGACGTGGCGTACACTCTCTTTCAGCCGGTGGAGGGTAGAAGCAAGGATTACATCTCAAACCCAAAGCAAAACGGTTACCAATCGCTTCACTCGGTCGTCCGGGATAAAGATGACAACGCGTTTGAGATCCAAGTGCGGACGGCGTCGATGCATCGCACAGCCGAGTACGGACTCGCCGCGCATTGGCGCTACAAGGAGCACGAGAAATCCGCCACGAGCACGAAGGTTGACCAGCAAATTCAATGGGCGCGATTTATGTTGACGTGGCAAAATGAATTGTACGACCAACAAAAGATTCGCCCGGAGCGTGTCGCCAACGCCGTCGACTGCGGTGCGGATTTAGCGCCGTGCATGTTTCCAATTCACGGCGCTGACTGCGCGTACAGCCAGTCTCAGTACTGCCTAGCGTGCGACATCGACGAGGACGATCCCACTTACATCATCTCGGTCGTGGACGGTGCCGTGGCTGTCTGTGAGATGAAGGAACACACCACTGCGGCGGATCTCAAGTTTGACGATCAACGGGTTCCGGGAGGGGCTCGATCGACTGAATTCTACCGACCGGCGAGCATTCGCGTCAACAAAAAGACGGTCGACATCTCCGACTTGGCGTCGATCAATTTACAGATGGGCGATGTCGTGGAGGTGACCAGAACGCGAATCTTATCCCCCAACAGAAGTTGGGACGAGACGGACGAAAACGTCGAGCTTTTCGGAGACTTGAACCTCGAAGTGCACAAGTTGCCGAAGAAGAGCGACGCTGTTGTCTCTGAATCGCTCGGTCTGATTTGATTCTCTTTCGTGTACACATACATTCAATTCAAGCGCGAGTTGCCCTCTGTACTTTAGAACTACCAAGTGTAATGTGCAAAATGATGATGTACTGTATATTCTATTCAAATTTTTTCAAGCGCGCCGCTTTGCTAAGTATCAGAGTTCAGAGACCGCCCGGGAGCTCGCCGAAATCGATCACGCCAACCGGAAGGTTCGCGACGGCCGCGCACAGAGCCATTCGGTTACGCTTCAATTCAGGATTTTCCGCCATGACTAAAACGTTATCGAAGAATGCAGTCGCGGCACCGTCAATCTCAGAGATGGCGGCGATCATGGCCGTCACGGAGCACCCTTCTGTGATTTTGGCGCGAGCGGCCCCGTACGCGGCGTACAACGCACGCTCCTCGTCGCACTCGAAGCTTGCTTCGTTGATGTTCAAATCAGCGTCGGCGTCCATTTTACCTCGAACCAATCGCGTCGGCCGGCTGAGCACGCGCATGCACGTTTCGAGCGACTTTGCGTCCGCCGAAACCAATTCCGAGATGGACGCTTTCGCCAGCGCCGGGTTACCTCCGCGTTCCTTCAACACAGCTCTCACGCACTCGACATCGTTTCCAGCATCGATGAAAAGTTGTTCGAGACGACGCGTGATGAACGTCACACACTCATCCATGCACTCGCTGGACACGTCGACCGGTTGTTTGGCGGCGGCTAATGCGATGAGCTCGCGCAAGTCGCTCGTCGCTCCCGAGCTGACCAACGTTTGCACCAACCCGTACGCGGCTCGGCGCAATCCGAAAGGATCGGCCGATGACTTGGGCCCACCGACGACGGCGAACAGACCGACGAGAGTGTCCAAACGATCGGCTACCGCGACGGTGATCCCGGGCGGTGTGGCGGGGAGGACGTCGCCAGCACTTCGAGGCAGGCACGCTTCGAAGATGGCTTCGCTCACATCCGTCGGTAATCCCTCCTTTTGCGCGTAGTGTCGACCCATCGTCCCCGCCAAGGCGGTGAGCTCCATCACCATCGACGTCGCCAAATCCGCACGCGCCAAGCCCGCGGCGGTCGCGGCAGTACCGACGACGTCAGCGCCGAAACCGAGCGCCTTGGCGACGTCCTCCACCAGCGCCTGGATGCGACTCGTCTTGTCCAACATGTTCCCGAGCTCTTGTTGGAACGTGATCCCGCTGAGCTCCGGTTTAAACTCAGCCAATGTTTTCTTCAAATCAGATTCATAGAAAAACTTGGCATCCTCGTAACGCGCTTGAAGCACAGCTTCGTTGCCGTGCTTGACGACGCCGACGTCGCACGGCCCGTTGGCAAAGGTGATGAAGTGCGGCTTCAACGAACCGTCCGCGTTTTCCACCGGGAAATATCTCTGGTGCTTGCGCATCACCATCACGAGCACCTCCTTGGGAAGCGCCAAGAAGGTCTCTTCAAAGTCACCCATGACCAAGTTGGGCGCCTCGACGAGGTTGGCCACCTCCTCGAGCAAGCCCTCGCGAGCGCTCTCCGGAATGTCGCCGCCGACGGATTTGGCGGCGTCCTTGGCCTCGCTCCAAATCTTCGACACGCGCGCTTCGTATTCGGCCACGATGGCGTCCTTGGCCAACAACGCGTGGTACTCGGCCGCATTGGCGGCGACGTGCGTGTCCGAGACGTCACCTCGCGTTCGCAAGAGCCGCGTCGTCACGCCGCTGCGCACGCCGAGCGCCTCAAACGATAAATGGTGATCTCCGTGCACGGCGAAGAGCCATCGCATCGGACGCGAGAAGGTGACGTCGGAGTTGGTGATCCATCGCATTGCCTTGGAAAAGTTGATGCCGGCGATAATCTTCGGAAGCGCCTCCTCCAACACGGCGACGGTGGATCGACCCTCCTTTTTCACCACGGCCCAGACGTACTCGCCGTCTTTTTCCAATTCGCTCGCGTCGATACCGTTCTTCTTACAGAAACCGAGCGCCGCCTTACCGGGCGTCACGCCATCTTCTTCGAACGCCCGTGAGAGCGGTGGACCGCGAACTCGCTCCTCGACGTTGGGTTGACCCGCGCTCAAAGCGTTGACGGTGAGCGCGAAGCGACGAGGCGTCGCCCCGACAGAGATGCCCTCGTGCGTCAAACCTTCCGCCTTGAGAAGAGCGTCGACGGCGTCGTAGAATTGACGAGACGTGCTCGTGACGTCTTGCGGAGGTAATTCTTCGGTGCCGATCTCGATGACACAGTCCGCGGGCGCGGACGGTACGTCGCCCGTGCGCTCGACGGGCGGCGCCGGCGCCGGCGCCTCGGCGAGACCCAGAGGATACCCAAGTTCCTCTCTTCGAGCGACCCAGAGCTGCGCGGTCTCTCGCGCGAGCTTACGCATGGATGCGAATAACTTTTGACGCTCCGTGACACCGACCGCGCCTCGAGCGTCGAGGACGTTGAACGCGTGCGACGCTTTGAGCAAGTTGTCGTACGCCGGCAACGGAAGACGCGCCTCGAGCATGCGAATCGCCTCTTCGTCCGCCATGTTGAAGCGCTCTCTGTGCGTCTCCACGCTCGCTTCGTCGAGATTAAATACCGACATCTCGTATTCTTCCTGCATGCGCATCTCACCGTACGTCATACGATCGTTGTACGCGATGTCCTTGAAGTGATCGACGCCTTGCAATGCCATGAGAATGCGCTCGAGACCGTACGTAATCTCCACAGCCGTCGGCGCCACTTTCAGCGACCCGCACTGTTGAAAATACGTAAATTGCGTCCCCTCCATGCCGTCCATCCACACCTCCCACCCGAGACCCCACGACCCGAGCACCGGGGATTCCCAATTGTCCTCGACGAAGCGCACGTCGTGCGCCCCTGTGTCGATGCCCAACGCCTCGAGCGATCCCAAATACATCTCCTGCACGTTCTCCGGCGCGGGTTTCAGGATGACTTGAAACTGAGTATGCTTTTGCACCCGATTCGGGTTCTCCCCGTACCTCGAATCGTCCGGACGCACCGACGGTTCCGGATAACACACGTTCCACGGTTCCGGTCCCAACGCACGTAAAAACGTCGCCGGATTCATCGTCCCCGCCCCGACCTCGGTGTTGTGCGGCAACACGATCGCGCACCCGCGCGCGGACCAATACTCTTGTAATCGCAAGATGGCGTCCTGAAACGTCGGCACGTCGCGTCTCGCCGTCGTCGCGGGACGCGCGTCCTCCGCCGTCGCCGCGACGGCTCGGCGCGCGCTCGCGCGTTCCGACATCGAACCCACGAACATCCGCGCGTGTATCGGACGCGCGCGCGTCGCCCCCAATCGCTGTCGGTTCACCTCCGCGCTCGGTGCGCGCACCGTTCGCATCATCCGCGCGCTCGACGTCGCGCGCGTCGCCGTCGTGGAAATCGTCATTCGTCGCATCGTCGACGTCGACCTCGCGTGCGCGCGGGCGCGAGACGCGAGAAACGCGCCGGGACGCATGCGCGCGATGACGGACATTCGCGTCGTCGGATCTCGCGCGGGTCTCGCGCGCGCGACGGCGTGTGACGCGACGATGGAGGTCCTTTTCAGGGTATCGACACTTTTCAGGGTATCGACGCGCGTTCGACCCGCGGGGACGCCGAGACGCGACGCGAGGGACGTGAGGGAGAGCTAGAGGTGGTCGTTAATATGAATAAAGAATGAATGATCGTCGCATCGTCTCGACGCGCTCGACGCGCGCGTTACGCGTCGGTCCACGGAACCATGGCGAGACGATAGACGTCCACCTCGACGGGCCGACCTCTGGCGGCGATGAAATCGTCGTCGGAGGCGGCACCGGCGACGAGATACTCGTATACAGTCTGCGATGCGACGATTTGTGGACCGCCGTTTGCTTGTTCGGGCGTGCGCCATTTGAATTTCGTCACCACTCGCGTGGATTTCACGCTCGGCGCGGCGCCGGCGCCGGCTCGATCGACGACGACTTGCGCGAGCTCAGACGTCGTGATGGTTCGTTTCTCATCGTCGCGGTCCATCGATCGCGCCGTCACCTTATAAAACACTCTCGCACCGTCTCCGGATGTCAATTTCAACACGTTCGGATCGTCCACGCTCCACTCGATGTCCCCGTCCACGCTCCGCCTGCCGCCGCTGCCGCGACTCGCCTCCGCCAAAGCTCGCACGTTGAACGCTCGATCGAACACGACATCGCCTCGCGCGTTCTCCATGAATCGCAGAGGGTACACCAACGGTTCGGTCAACGTCGTTTCCCGCGAAATACGCTCAAAAGCCCCTATATCGCGCACGAATTCGCGTCCCAACGGCGCCGACGCCGACGCCGTTCGACTCTCCACCAACCAGTTCCCCAAAAACGTCTTCGGGAACGTCAGATCGCTCATGGAGCCGGTGACGGCGGACCACGCGTCGGAGACGGCGGTGTTTGACGTCGCGTGCGCGTCCGCGGCGACGGTGGACGCCGCGGATGCGAACGCGAAGAGGAGACGACGACGGTGGAGGTTGGCGACGTCATCCTCCTCGTCGACTTCATCGCGTCCGACGCGCGCGCGTGCCGTCGTGGACGCCCCCGCGGTACGGCGCGCACGCGAAGCGTCGGCGTGCGCGCGCGTCGGCGCGCGCGGCGCGCTCGTGAACGGCGCGGTGGCGCCGGCGCGCATGGTGAAGTGACGTTTCGCGAAAAGTTGCATCGAGGAAGAGACGCGCGCGAGTCGAGAGTGTCGACTCGAGACGAGGCGATGCATCTCGGTGCCAGGATGCGAGACAACGCTCGGTGTGATGTTACATGGCGTCCTCGTCCTCGGGCGAGGCGTTCACGAAGGGGGAAGACAGAGGCCGGGATGGGCCTTTGTCGTCGGCTTCCCACGGGGGCACGAAACCGACTTTTTCCAATTCTTTTCTATCCAGCGAGGCGCGTCGAGCGACTTTTTCCTCAGCATCTGCCTTGAGCTTCGCCTCACGCGCGGCCGCCCTCGCCGCCGCTTTCTCCGGATTCATACACATGCCGAAACATCCCATCTTTTTCTTCGGCGCGGGCGCGTCGGTCGAGCCCGGCGCGCCCTCGCCTTCATCCCGCGCGCGCTCAAGATTTTCACCTCGCGGTGACGTGTCGTTGTCATTCAAGTTTGTGCCCGGATCGACCTCCCACGTCGAGCCGTGGTAGCCGGGCGAGTTGCGCGGGTCCTTCGCCGTCACGCCAGAATCCACGTGCAGTAGCCTTGTGTTCGATCGAACCACCCCGAACATGGCCACGTACAGACGCTGATAAACTATTGATCGCTTGATCGCGTCCTCCCCCTGTGCGAATCGCAGTCGCGCCTCGGACAATCTCTGCACGAACTTGGCGCGCTGACTCTCCGCGTGCATGACTTGCATAACCTTTGGTCCCTCGTCGAGGTCGCACGCGATGGTCTTGATCACCTCGCCGATCACGGGGGCAGGGGGTTGACCCGCGCTCGCTCGTCTCACTTTTTCCTCCGCCTTGAAAAAGTCTCTCTCTTCCTCCATCATCTCGTACACAGTCGAGAGGATGCCGTCGAGGTACTGCTTCGCCACGCTGAGCGGACGCAAGTCGTTCGGCGTCGCGTAGTCCACCGCCGACGTGTACCGTTCGAGCTCATCGACGAGCTCGTATACGTCGGCGTGCACGTCTAAACCTTGCTCCGACCCTTCGTTGTTATCTATGGAATACGTGTCACCGTCTGGATCCCAGAATCGTTCCTTTTCTCCGTACACGCCGTCGAAATCCTCCGGTCGCTTGGGCACCGCCACCAGAGGCGGTTGTTTCTCCAACCACTTTTCGTCGACGAGTAAAATCTTTGAGACCATCATATCCGATCGTCCCTCCGAGGTCAACGGCGCCTCCTTCGCCTCCTTCGCCGCCTTCGCCTCCTCGTCCTCGTGGAAGTATTGACTGATGAGACCGCCCTTGGCGAACGCCCCCGGCGCGACACCGTGCAACAACTCGACGCCTTCACCGTCCGGATGTTCCCACGTCGTCTCATTCGTCTCCTTCTCGACGTAATAATGCTCCTCCATCCGATCATCGTAATACTTGGTGTACGTCTTCCCGTTCGTCGCGCTCACGAACGTCTCGCCCGCGCCCTCGTCCTCTCCCTCGTCCTCCGACGCGCTCGATTCCGCCTCGTGCGCGTCGGGATCTCGCACCACTTTCCACTTCCTCAGCTCATAGTCCTCCCGCACGTTCGTGACCGGGTTATAGTAATGTTTCCGTCCGAATCGCACGTCCTCGCGTCTCCACCACGTCTCCCCAGTCTCTGGACACCTGAGCTCGGCGGCGACTCTGTACCCGTCGAACGTCTTCCCGAGCGGGTCGTCGTCCTCCTCGCGAAAACGCGCGCCGAGGGGCGACGCGGAGGCCGACCTCGGTCTCGCGGGCGAGCCCGCGCTCGAGGTGGAGTCCATGCGCGCGCGCGCGCGTGAACACTAAATTCTGATGTCCGAGGCGCGCGCGCGCGCGCGGGGCGTCGACGTCGCGCTCGGCGAACGAGGGGTTGGGTCGACGTCGATCGATCGATGGATGCGAGCGCCGAACGCGCGGTCGACGTGCGTCCACGCGCGCGCGAACCTGCGGGGAATGGGCGACGGGTGGGCGAATGCGTTTCATTTCGGCGCGCGACGCGTTCTACGCGTCGAAACCGTACTTTGCGAGCGTTTGTCCGAGCGGCGCTAAGAGGATGGATTTCTTTCGTAAACGAAACTCCACCGCGAGTTTCGTTCGCGAGGAGACGGCGTCGTCGCGGAGGATGGCGACGTCGTCTTTGATTTTCGTGGAGAAGCGGTCGCCGAGTAGGATAGCCTTGCAGCGAGACGCGACGACGTCCATCCACGGGACGCCGAGGACATCGTCGCAGGCGTGGATGAGGGCACCGTCGACGGAGTCGATCGTACACGTGATCGGACGCCGACCGTCGTCGTCGAGACATTCGCGAAGGGCGCGAATGCGTTCGTCTGAGACTTCGGCGAGGAATCCGGCTTCGACGACGTGTCGAACCAAATCGTCCACACCCTCGGGGAAGAGGGCGAAGGTATCGTTTGGATTGGTGTCTCGCGGGATGAATCCAAAGTACAACAGCCACACGTCGTTCGGAAACGAACCGTAAGAGATTAAGAGCTCGTCCCCGGCCTCAATCGTTTCGCCGTCTGGATCGACGACGAGTTCGAAATACTTTTCTTCGTCGCGCGTCGACGTTGACATCGACGGTGCGATTTCATCTGTCGCCTGCGCGCCCTGACACGTGTCAGGCGACGTCACCACTCGAACGATGCAATTGTATCGCTCGGAGTCGTGGTTGAACATGTCCACGCCCGGCACCAACAAGCGAGTGGCTCGCTTCGCCGACGGGTCTCTTCGCGTGAACACGCGCGAGTGCACGACAGCCGTCGCCCATCGTAAATCCTCTCTCGTCTTCCCTATCGCCTCTAATCTATCGCTACACCCATCCACAGCGCGCTCGTGCGCTTCTCGCACCGCGCGAGCCTCCGCCTCCACGGCGTCGTCCTCGATAGCCGCCAACTCGTCGTCGTCAAAGTGTAACGGCGGCGTCTCCGGCGCCGGTTTCGGTAATCTCATCAACCATGTCCTTCGACCATCGTCGTTCCCACCGTACAATTCCTCCAATATCTCCATGCCCATGCTCGTCGACCACGCGTCTCGTCCGTCGCCGTCGGCGTCGGCGTCGGCCGAGCTCTCCGACACGAGTCTCCACGGCACGCGCAGGAGCGTCTCACCCGGCGCTAAATCCCGCACCGCCGCCACACCGCGCGTCCCGAACGTCTTCGCGCGCTCCTGTATCTCGATCTTATCCACCAGCGACGCGTCGTTCGTCGCGTCCCCGAGCCATCGCATGAAACTCGCGTCATCGCGCGCGCCCATCGCGCGCGCGCGCGTCCGACGCCCTCGTTTAGACGCGCGCGCGGTGCAACACCCCATCGTCGACCGTTCGACGCGCGTTTCCGTCGCGACGGTCGCGCGCGACATGAATGGGCGCGCCGGAGTGCGGAACGCCCGCACATGTCGTCGGCCGTCGTCTCGCCCGTCGCGCGTCTCGGTCCGGGCGTCGCGTCTCGGCCCGGGCGTCGCGTCTCGCGCGCCGCGAAGCGACACCGTCTCCGCGCGTCCGCGAGCGTCGTCGTGCGTCAAGTCGCGGGCGAAGGGGACGAACTCGTGCGCAAGCTCAAAACGTGCGCGAGCGTCACCGCGGCATCCTTCGGTCCGGGACGCTCGGATGCCGTCTCCGTGCTCGACGGTTTGGTGCGCAAGATTAAGTACTCGGGCGAGGCGTTCGTGCTCCTCGAGGCGGTGGAGGAGGACGAGGAGGGGGGTGGAGAGGGGGCGTGCCTCGGGTGCGCCGACGTGACGGCGCTTCCGGCGTTCGGACCGCGCGCGTCGAAAGAGGCGCTCGTCGCGCGCGTGCCCATGGCGTTGGGACTCACGGAACAATCTAATTTCGCGTATTTATCGGGAATGTGCGTCGATCCCGGGCATCGACGACGAGGGGTGGGGGTGAAACTGTTAGAGGCGTGCGAGTCGTACGCGAGGCGAATGACGCCGACGCCGGCGGTCATAGCGTTGCACGTCGACGGCGATAACGAGGCGGCGATCGCGCTGTATGAGGGGTGTGGATACGTGCGAGTGGTCGAGCGCGAGGTGGACGACGCGTTCGGGAGGATGAGCCGCGCGTTTGGCTCGCTCGTGGGCGGCGGCGCAAAGAAAATCTTGATGCACAAGTGGATCAAGGCGTAGCGAAACAAGACAAACGACGTGTACTAGTACAGAGCTCTTTAAGATGTTGTTACAGCGATTTATCCTAGTAAATTGGTGATGAAAGGAACAATCACACGCTCATCTGTCGAACAAAGGTGGCGAACCGAGTGAAGTTGTCGGGCTCGAAGAGTTCGTCCGAGGCGCGAAGGTACGTGAACGATCCCATGCTCGGTCGGTCCTCGCTCACCGGCGACGACGGGTGCGAGTGCATCATCGAATCATCGCTCGACATCGAGTTGCGAGATTCGCGCGAAAAGTTGCTGGCGCTCGCCAAAATGGCTCGCCGATCCTCGCCTCCTCGGCCGTAAATGCGTAAAATTTGCGCGAAGGCTTCGTCGTCGAATCGAGCCAGGGCGTTCTCACCGTTGACGACCACTCCCGCCTCGTGCGCCTCTCTGAGAACTTGCGATAACAGTCCCTCGGGCGAACACTTGTACCTAGCCGCGTGCTCGGCGTCGCGCATCTCGACGCACGTAAACGTGAGCTCGACGTTGAACCTGGCGCACAAATCGATGATTTGCGAGTACCCGCGAGGGCGGCACCCCATGATGTTCTCGGCGTTCGGATCGTTCAACGTCGTCGGCACGGCGTTGTAATATCCAGCCGTACACTCCGCCGCTCGACTGGGATGATCGTGCCACCAGTGCACGCCCGCGCACTTGATGCCGAGCGCGGCATCCGCGTCGGCAAACTCTCGTGCGGCGTGTTCCAACACGCGCTCGCCGTGTTGCACGAGCTCTTGACTGTACCACGACAGAAAAAATCGTCCGCGTGCCGTGTTCCACGTCCCCGTACCGTCCGTGGCGAAAAAGCCACGCGAAGAGCTCGCCGGCGCGTGAGAAAAGCTCGCGCTCGCGAGACTCGAGTCGGACGCGCTCACCGTCATGGTGTGCCGCCGCTTGGCGTCCGGCTCGTCTTCACCCGCGAGAAGGCTTCGGGGAGGCTCGAGAACGCGACCCTCGGGATCGCAGTTATAACTCGGCCCGTCCGTCGGCGGGTGTCGACCCCACTCTGGTTTCCCGAACGCCGCCGCCTCGTACGCCAGCGACATGCGCGCGCGTTCGTCGTATGCCTGAAACTCGCCGACGCCTGGAAAGTGCCACCCACTCGTCGCGCGATACGACGGGTACCGAAGCTCACCGCACGGTCCGAGTCCGATGATGACTTGGTTGATGACCGGACCGTCGCTCGATCCCGGACGTCGACGTAAAAACGGCGCGAACTCGCGCGCGAAATCCGCCATAAAGTCGCGATAACACTCCAGAGGCGAGCGATCGCCTCGTCGCTGATCGCGCGTTTCGTCCCCCCACAGGGACAAATACTCCTCCGTTACGTTTCCGCGTCTATCGGCGTACATGTTCTCGCGCGCCCGCGCGCCCGAGGCCCACGAAGGAAGCCCGATCTCGCACCCCCCGTCGCCCACCGAATCGCCGCACGCGTGAAACGACAGCACGACGTCCAACGTCACGTCACACCGCGCGCACATCTCCACCAATTCTTTGTACCCACGCCACTCGTACCGTCTCGGTGCTTCACCCTCGACGATTCCCCACCAAACGTCGCACATCACCCCTCGCGCGCCGCACGCGCGAAGCGCCCGCACCCGTCGCTCCGCCGTCTCCCTCGCGCGAAGTCTCCTCCCATCCCTCGACACCGCGTCCAGAGGTAACATCACTCGCACCCCTCCTAACGAATCTCTCGTTCTCACCGCCTCTTCTCCTCGTCGTCCAAACATCCTCGTCGTCGTCGCGCCCGCGTCCGCCTCGCGCCGCGCGGCGGCGTCCCGCGTCTCCTCCTCCGTCGTCATCATCCACGCCTCCCTCCCTCGTCCAACACACCCTCGAGTCGTCACGCCGGTCCGTCGTCACACCTCTCGTCGTCGTCTCTCGTCGTCCGACGGAACGCGATGGATGAATCGGAACGAACGCGTGAATGAATGAATGCAATCGATTCGATGGATCGATCGTCAACCGTCCGACCGATGGATTTCGATGGATTCGTTCGATTCGTTCGATTCGTTCGATTCGTTCGATTCGATCTCTCGACGGTCCTCGTCGCCTCTCGTTCCCTCTCGTTCCCTCTCGGTCTCTCGGTCTCTCGGTCTCTCCTCCTCCTCTCGCGTCGTCGAGTGTCGTCGCCGTCGCCGTCGGTCCACCGTGGCGGTGGGAACGAACCCGGTGCTGGACGACGTACACGCGCGTTCGTCGATGGGCGATATCGATGGTCGACTACGCGCATCCGCGCGTCGTGCGGTCGAGGTAAAAACCACCCCACGCACACATAAAAATCTGTCGGTCCTTGCCGAGAGATGATGGGTCACGACTCGTCGTGAGAGGGACACAGACAGCGGTGTCGTCGTGTCCACCGTCCATCTCTCCCTCGAGTGCATGGTGGTCTGCATTGATACGATACAGTACTGTATCGTACGGTGTACAGACGTATATACAGGTACTTTTTGTACCGATCTATGTGCCCGTCGTCGTCGTCCGCGTCGGCCCGGCGTCCGGCCCGGCGGCGGCGAGACGTCATTGCGCGAGGGGGCAAGCGCGCGCGATGTTCACGTCGTTGTCGATGCGCGCGTCCGCGTTTACGACGTCGTCGTTGACGATGGCGTCGTCGTCCAAGTATTCCAAGGGGGCGACGCGTCGGCGGGCGTGTGCGACGCCGCGCGCGCGTCTCGACGCGGGCGTCGGCGCGTTCGGGTCCAAGGCTGGGATGACGCAGGTGTTCACGGAGGATGGGTTGTGCGTGCCGGTGACGGTGATCGCCGTGCGCGAGGGGAACGTCGTGACGCAGGTACGGATTCGTGGGATTTTTTTTGTGTGTGTGCGCGCGCGCGCGCGGTCGCGTCGGTGTCGCTCGACCCGACGGCGGATTCATTCATTCATTCATTCGCGCGCGCGTCGGGTGGGTGACGCGACGCGACGTCGGTGGGCGAGACGGCGACCGTGATGGATGTCGAGCGAGGCGAGGGGAGGAGGGGACGGCGATGGCGTGAGAATGCGCCGTTTCGTTCGCTCGTTCGTTCGTTCGTTCGCGCGACGCGTGAGCGCGGTCGACGCGAACGCGCGCGTGGATGCCTCGAGGAGGGCCTGTCGCCCTAGGGTTTCTTTCAGAGACGACGCCGCGAGGGAGACGAGGGAAGACGACGGATGGATGGATGGATGGATGACTGACGGTGATGATTTCGATGTGCGCGCGCTTTTATGTTATAGGTGAAGACCGCGGCGACGGATGGTTACAACGCCGTGCAAGTCGGGTACGACGTCGTGCGCGAGGACAAAATCACCAAGCCCGAAGTCGGCCACTGCAAAAAGGCGGGCGCGCCGGCGTTGCGTCACTTGGAGGAGTTTCGTCTTCGCGACGAACCGACGTACGAAGTCGGCGCGCAGATCAATGTTTCTGAGCTTTTCAAGGAGGGTGATAAGGTTGACGTGCGCGGCAAGTCCATCGGTAAGGGTTTCCAAGGCGCCGTGAAGCGTTACGGGTTTTCTCGCGGTTTGATGACGCACGGTTCCAAGTCGCACCGTCAGCACGGTTCGATCGGCTCCGGCACGAACCCGGGTAGAATTTACCCGGGCAAGCGCATGCACGGGCACATGGGCAACGAGATGGTGACGACCAAGGGCTTGACGGTCATGTCTGTCGAAGACGACTGCATCATCGTCAAGGGGAGCGTTCCGGGCAAGAAGGGGTCGCTCATCAAGGTCACGCCGACCAAAAAAGTCGGCGACCCGAAGTGGAGCCCAACCTCTCTCGGTAAGAGACCCGTCTTGTCCAAGAAGTAAACGAGCGAACCGTCGATGATGATTGATTTTCTTTCGTTAAAACTCGAGAGAATCATTCCTCTCTCTCGGCGTCGTCCTTCGCGTATTTCGTCGCGACTCTTCGCGTCTTCGGCGTCTTCGGCGTCTCGGGTTGGCGCGCGCGCGCGCGTCTCTTTCGCGCCCGCCGCCATCCCTCGTCGTCCCTCGTCGCCGTCGTCGCGTTCGCGTCACGACTCGACGTTCATCATCGTCCCGTCGCGTCGCGCGTTACCATAGCTGATTTAATTGATTTCATCATCGCGTCCCTCGCGTCTCGGCGCGTCCCCGTCCCACCCGTTCCCCACGGAGCCGTTGACGAATGAATGATTCGCATTCGTCACACGTTCCCGCGTCTCGCGTCGTCTCGCGTCGTCTTCCTCGCGACCGATCGCGCGTGAGTGAAACTCGAGACGTTCGTCGAGCGTTCGCGCGCGTCGACGTCGTCGTCGAGGCATGCGCGCGTCGTCCGCGCGTCGTTCGCGCGTCGTCGTGCGCGAGCGGTCGATCGGGCATCGCATTCGTTCGTCGCCGCGGCGAGCGCGTGGGGAAGTGGACGGCGCGAGGGTTGGGGTGAGAACGCGCGCGGTGTCGTCGTCGTCGTCGTCGTCGTCGTCGTCGTCGAGTGGGGACGAGGACGAGGGGGATGAAGACGCGATGCCGTCGACGGTGTCGGCGCTGCGCGAGGCGACGGATTTGCGAGACGCGTTGCGGCGAACGTCGAACTCGCGCACGGCGTCGTCGCATCGGGCGAACGCGGCGTTAAAGGCGGTGTCGAGATCGATCTCGTGTCCGAGAACGGTGGGTGAACGCGTGCGAGCGAACGGTGGAGACGCGGGGGTGAAGAATGTGTTTCCGTTGCCGCTGTCGATGGCGCACGACGACGCATTCGCGAGTCGCGTCGCGGAACTGAAAATGACGGCGAACGAGACGGAGGACGTGTTCGAGGCGTTACACAGACGACGGCGGGAGGGGTCGAAACCGAACGCGCGCTCGGATGGTTTAAAGATTGGACTCGTCGTCGAGGGCGGGGGCATGCGCGGCGTCATCAGCGCCGGCGCGTGCGGCGAGTTGTTCGAGAATGGCTACTCGGATTGTTTCGACGCGGCGTACGGATCGAGCGCCGGGGCGATGAATCTGACGTATTATCTCGCCAATCAACCCGAGGGCATCCGAGCGTACGAGGAGGATCTGTGCGACGGGGCGTTTTTGGATCTCAGCCGGCACGTCTCGAGACGCATGACGGTTATTCGAGAGGCGCACATTGACTTGGTGCGACCGCTCGTGCGTCTCGGACGACGATCTCGGGGGGTGTTCCCGTGGATACAACGCGCGCGAACGATCGAGACGGCGACGATGGAGGACGTCGGAACGCTCGCGGAGACGATGGCGGAGGCAGAGGACGAAGAGGACGCCAAGTACGCCGTCGATCCGGCGATGAACGTGCACTACCTCGTCGAACGCGTCATGGGCGGGGACACGGGTCGACCGTTGCGATGGGACGACGTCATCGCTTCGCCCGTGCCGCTCAAGGTGGTGGCAACGTCTCTGGACACGCTCACGACGGTGATTTTGGACGATTTCAAGGATGTGGATGATTTGAAAAAGTGTTTATTGGCGAGCGCGCGCGTCCCCGCGCTCGCCGGGAGCGCGCCGGTGACGCACAGAGGGCATCGACTCGTGGACGCCGCCGTGCTCGAGCCCGTGCCCGTGCACGCGGCCGTCATGGACGATTGCACGCACGTCTTGGTCTTGCTCACGGCGCCGCACAAGGTGGACACGGAGACGGCGGCGACGAACGGTGAAGAAAATCGTCGATTTTTGGGCCGCATTCGCGACCGTCTGTCGCGGATTCGCCGCGAGCGCTCGCGAGACGTCGCCGCCGCCGCGTCCACGCCGGACGCCGAGAAACGATCGAGCGAGAACCCAAACAGATCCTTGGACGAGGGCGACGGCGCGCCTAAACCCGCACAATCGGCCCTCTACCGCGCCATTCGCAACCTTCTCTTCGCCCCGGCGTACATGGGCGCCGTCTGGGATCTCCACGACGCCGTCACCGCCGCCCTCGATTCTCGCCACGGTTGGCGCGAGCGCGACGTCTTCGCATCCCCCACCGCCGATTCCGCCTTCCACCCGATCAAAATCGCCACCGTCGCCCCCGACGGTTCCGCGTCCAAAGCCATGTCCAGTCTCTGCGTCGACGCCGCCCTCGTCGCGCGCGCGCGCGAGGAGGGCGCGCGCGCCTGTCGCGCCGCCCTCGGCCTCGTCCACGACGACGACGACGACACCGACGACCACAACACCGGTCCATCGAATCGAGAGGACTCCACGCTCGCCCCGTCCGCGTGAGCGCTTCGCGCGCTCGGCGCGCGCGCGCCGCGACGCCTTGACGTGTACATACTACTCAACACTGTTTACCCATACGTGCGGAACCCGGAAAAAGTCCTTCATCATTCCTCGTCATGTGACGTCACACGACGTCACGCCGCGATGCGAGAGCTCCGAGTGCGTCACCAAAACTACGCCTGGGGCGCGCGCGGGAACTCCTCCGTGCGCGCCCTCGCCTCGGCCAACGCTCTGCGCTTCGACGACGCGCTCGACGACGACGATTCCTCACCCTTTGCCGAACTCTGGGCCGGGACGCATTCGTCCGGCATGTCGACGACGAAACGCGACGACGACGAGGGGGGAGACGCGATGGAAACGCTTCGGTCGTACGTCGACGCGAACGCGATGCGTGCGCTCGGAGAGACGTGCGTGAAGAGGTTCGGGACGACGAGGGACGTGCCGTTTTTGATGAAGATGTTGAGCGTCTCGACGGCGCTGTCGATACAGGCGCACCCGGATAAAGAGACGGCGAAACGGTTACACGCGACGAATCCGGAGCAGTACAGGGACGAGAATCATAAACCTGAGATGGCGTTGTGCGTGTCGGAGCGATTCGAAGCGCTGAGCGGGTTCGAACGAGCGGAGACGGTGGCGAGACGCGTGGAGGCGCACGAAGAGTTGAGACGCGCCGTGGGGGACGAGGACGCCGTCGAGGCGTTGAAAAGGGCGGTCGAGGATGGAGGTGGAGACGAGGAGAGGGAGAAATCGGCGTTTAAACGCGTGTTCACGGCGCTCATGACGGCGGACGCGGGGAGAGTGGCGGCGTGCGCAGAGGCGATGGCGACGCGACTGCGCGGAGAGGGTCGACGCGAGGACGACGTCGACGCCGACGTCTCGGCGTTGTTTCTTCGTCTGTGTGAACAATATCCGGGAGACGTCGGTGTGTTTTGTGCGTACGTGTTGAATTACGTCGTTCTGCGTCCGGGACAGGCGATGTACATGGCGGCGAATGAACCGCACGCCTACCTCTCGGGCGAGTGCGTCGAGGTGATGGCGACGAGCGACAACGTCGTACGCGCGGGTTTGACGCCGAAATTCCGCGACGTTCACGTCTTGTGCTCGATGTTGACGTACACGCTCGGTGCCCCGGACGTGCTCGAGGGTGAGGTCATCGATCAGTGCACGCGTCGCTACGCCCCACCCTTCGAGGAGTTTCTCCTCGACGTCGTCGCGTGCGACCCCGGCGTCGCGTACGGCGTCGCGCCCAGAACAGGACCGAGCGTCTGGATCATCCATCGCGGTCGCGCCGTCGTCTCGAGCGCGACGAATAAAGACCGTCCACCCATCGACGTCGCCCCCGGCGCCGTGCTCTTCGTCGACGCGGGCGAAGAGCTCTCCGTCGTCGTCGACGCCGCCGCCGACGCGCGTCTTCTCGCGTACGTGAGCACCACCAACATCGCGTGAGTGCGTTCATTTCTCCCGTATTCAACACACTCGTAGACCATGTACTGTAGTTTGCACACATCTCTACACGAGGGTTTAGGCCAGCACACGCCGCGTCCCAGCTTTTCCTCTCTCTCTTTCTCTCTCTCTCTCTCTCTCTCTTTCGAGCGTCAGCCGGCGTCGCGCGCGCGTCGTCGTCGACCGAGCGCCCCCCGGAATCGCGAATCGCGAATCGCGCGCGCCTCGTCGCGCACCATGAGTCGTCGTCGCGTCGGTGAAAAAACGCTCGAACTCACCGTGGACATGTTTCGCAACACCTCGCGCGCGTCCACGAGCGCGTCCGCGTACGCGCGCGCGAAGACCCTCGTCGACGACGGGGTCATCGCGAAACCGTCGTGGTACGACGCCGCGAGCGCGGTTCGACCGTCTCCTCGACCGATGAAGGCGCCGAAACCGCCGCCGATCGCGTTCCCGGAGGATGGGTTGATCAGAGGGTTTTATACGCGGGAACCCGCGGCGGCGTTCGAGGCGATCGATTGTCTCGAAGACGGCGTGTCGGGAGGAAGAACTCGGTCGCATTACGTGCGAAATTTTGCGTTGCGTCAGTTGGAAATCATGCGCGAGCGAAAGATGAACGAACGCGAGGCGTTGAAAGAGACGGAGGCGGAGCGGGACGCGGAGCGGGAGCGATTCGAGGCGGCGGCGAGAGAGGGTGAACCGTTGGACGAAAGCGCGCGCGTGTTGACGGCGCCGGGAGAGGGGTTACACGGGGAATTCGGAAGCGAGATCGAACGCATACAGGCGGCGGAAGAGGTTCGTTGGCTCGAACACGTCGAATCGGCGAGACGCGCGGCGGGTCGAGACGCGCGAGAGCCTCGCGCGCCGCGCGAACCGAGACGACGACGATGACGACGCGGCGTCGGTAGCGCGCGTGATCGCACCGTGTAGTTTTATAGTCGATATTCATTTCATTCGTTCGCTCGCGAGCGCGTGGAATTCATTCCTTCGTTCCTTCGTTCCCTCGTCGGCGCTCGCGAAGAGTCGCGACTGGATGATTTCAAGGCGTCGTCCGCACAACTCGACGCGCGGCGATGACGACGCGCGCCGACGACGTCGAACGCGCCGATGCCATCGCAGGTGCCCGCGAGACGGCGCCGTTGCTCGACGTCATCGCGCACGACGCGCACGACGGCGATGATGAAGACGCGCATCATCATCATCATCGAAAGGTGTTGCGCGCGAAGATCGGCGTCGTGAGCGCGCTCGCCCTCGTGGGCGCGGGCGCGCTGTGCGCGACGGCGTTCGGGACCGTCTCATCTCTCGGTGGCGCGTCGACGGGCGCGACGTCGTCGATCGACGGCGACGCGCTCGACGCGAGAGCGTCGTTGGGACAGGCGGCGAGCGGCGCCGGCGTCGTCGACGATCGCGCGGCGGGGCTCGGCGATGCGTGGGTCGATCGGTTCGGGAAACTGAACGAAGGGGAGATCAAAGAGCTCGCGAGGAAAGATTTGGCGGGCAAGAGGGAGGGGTTCGGGTTACCGGTATTTTTACACTTGCCCAAGAACGGGGGCACGGCGATCGAGACGGCGTTGGGTCACGTGGGCGTCGCCGCGGGGTTCTGTCATCTGCCTAAATACGGACCGGCGCGACCGTACCGATTGCGCAGACGCGCGGTGGGATTCGAGGAGTGGCACACGCCTCCCGCGGAGCACGTCCCGGACTCGTGGACCATCGTTAGGAATCCGTACAAGCGAGCGGCGAGCGATTTCATCTGGAGCATCCGGTTGACGCCCGGCGGTATTTTCGACGCGCTCAATCCCGGATACAGCAACTTTAACTGCGAAAGGTTTCAAGATTTCGTCAAGGATTCCATCAAAGGTCTGGTCGCGAGCGATCTGCGCAAGTGTTACCAGGAGAAAAGGTACACGATGCAAGGCATGGGCGAGTGCGACGCAACCGTGCCCGAGAGCTCGCACTTGGATTGCGGCTCGCACGCGTTACCGCAGAGCGTCATGGCGGCGGCCGCGGATCGCGTGTTCAAGTTAGAGACGTGTTTCGATCCTCAACCCGGCAAATGCGGAGACGCTCGAAACGGAAATCAGATGGACAACATCGTCGGCTTCATGCGCGCGCACTACCACCCGGCGGCGAGGTTGGACCAGAGCATCAACGCGTGGAATCACAATATTGAAAAACCCGATCTCGAACCGTGTTTCGAGGGTTTTGATCCCGACGTTCTGCGCGATTTCAACGACGTCTACGCCAACGATCTCGAACAGTTCAGGTACGTTCGAAAACAACCGAAATCCACCCCCGGTTCGGGCTTCGACGAACAGTCGCGACCGAATCATCGCCCGGGGCAAAATCTCGGCTCGCTCCAGCGCTTGCTCCCGCCGGGGGAGGTCGTCCAGGACGTCTCCGGTCCGGGATGCCTATAAAAGAATGTATGTAGTCAGTATACCACCACACATTGCGTAAATTCCATCCACACAATCATCCTCGACGTCGAGCGTCGTCATTCGTCATTCGTAATCGCGCGACGTCGCCCGCGGCGTCTCAACACCAAAACGTGCCCGCGATCCCGATCGACCGTCGCGACAGTCCGCGCCGCGTGGATTCTCACGCCGTCGCGCGCGATGTCGAGCGAGGAACGCGCGCAACTTCTCGCGTCGCCCGACGATGACGCGGAGACCGCGAGCGCGACGGGCGACGTCGACGCGTCGAGCGCTCGAGCCCCTCGGAGTCGCTGGCGCACCGTCGCCGTCGTCGCGTCGTCTCTGGTGGTCTTCTCGTTCGTCACGCTCGCGGCCGCGCGGTCGAGAGTGCGGGCGAAAGAGCGAAGGTTCGATCTGGATTGTCACACGCCCGCGGATGCGAAATACGTCGGGGAACACCCCGGGTATTACGAGACGCTGCCTCGACTCGGGCTCGCCGCGCCGACGCCGCGCAAGGCGGGACCGTTTGAGATTGGTCCGAACGGGGGGGACCTGCGCGTGGGTGGTGATGGGGACGGTGCGGGAACGACGGCGGGAGCGGTGTACGCGGGCATGTCGACGGAGGAGGTGAAGCGATTGGTGCATCAGAGTTTAAGCGGGAAGTGCGAGGGCGTGGGCTTGCCCGTGTTTTTACACGTTCCGAAGAGCGGCGGGACGGCGATAGAAACCGCGCTCGGACAGATTGGAATCAGCGTCGGATACTGTCACAAGCGACCGTTTGAGTTTCGTGAAAAATTTGTCGGGTACGAGGCGTGGCACACGCCGCCGAAGGGTCGCGTGGCGAACTCGTGGGCCATCGTCCGCGATCCCTACGCTCGCGCGCAGAGCGAATTTTTATGGCGAACCAATTGGTTGGAGCCGGAGACCTTCGCGAGTCTGCGACCCGGGTACGATCCGGAGAATTGCGTCAAGTTTCAAAAACACATCGCCTCGTCCATCGAAAATGCGCAAAAGAGTGATTTACAAAGGTGTTATCAGGAGAAGAAGTACTCGGTGGAGGGCATGGACGCGTGCGACGAGAAAATCGAGGGCGACATGGGCGTCACCTCGCACTGGATGCCTCAATCGGTCATGTTGGCGGGCGCCGAACGCGTGTTTCGATTCGAAGAGTGTATGTCCCCCGAAGAGGGCAGATGTCCGCGACCACGCGGTAAGGGTGACCAGATGAACGTCGTCTCGTTTTTGCGGGCAAAGTATCACCCGGCGGCGGCGCTCACCGAGCACGCCAACGACTGGAATCCCGCGGTGGAGAAACCCAATTTATCGGCGTGTTGGAAACACATGGACCCATCCGTGTTAAATACCTTCAACGACATCTATCGTCACGATATATTAGCCTTTGGATACGACATGATCGTCCCGCCGCCGCGCGCCGCCGAGACGGGCGTCGACGCGCGCGCGTCCCGTTTCCCCCCCGCCACCGCGCTCAACCCCAAAACCTTAGGCGACGTGCAAAGAGACCTTCCGGAGGGCGAGCACGTGCAAGCGAACGCCGGTCCGCAGTGTTAGACGCACGTTTATCACCACCATTTGTAATCATTCGCGCATCCCTGGGACCGACACATTCGGACATTCGGAAAGGTGGTTAGAAAGGGGCGACCGACCGACCTCGACCGGTCGATGGTCATTCGTCATTCGTTCGCGCGCGATGGCGTCGTCTCGACCGTCGACGGCGATCGTCTCGGGAGGAGGAATAAAAATCGACGCATCGTCTCGCGCGCGTCTCTCGCGTCGAGTCGTCTCGCGTCGCGAACGCGAGGGCGATGAGTGCGACGCCGTCCCGGGCCCGGGCCGGCGGCCATGGCATGGATGTCTGGCCCGGGTCTCGTCGTCGCGCGATGCGTTCGTACAGCGAGAGATGACGATGGATGATTTACGACCGAGCGATTACGCCTATCGCGCGATTCGTCGACGATTCGATGATCTCGATCGCGGGAAGAAGGGGTACGTCGAGGCGGAGGACATGCGCGCGGCGTTGGAGCGATTGAACGCGCCGTGCACGGAGGCGTCGGCGCGCGCGTTCGTGTGTCGAACGATCGATGCGTGTCGCGTGCGAGAGAGCGGCGGAGAGGAGGGAGGTGAGGGTGCGATGGGTGAGGGTCGTGAGATGCGGATGACGTTTGAAGAGTTTGGGAATTTCGCGCTGAGGCGCGAGCGCGAGTTGTTGAGGACGTTTCGGAAATTCGACGCGGAACGCGCGGGATACCTGACGAGTAAACAGTTGAAACGTGTGCTCATGCGGGAAGGGTACGCGACGAACGATGCGAACGTGGAGGCGATGATGATGCGGATCAAGGCTGGAGAGGGGGCGTTCAGTAAGGGGAAGGGGTTGTTCAACGCGTCCAACGAGAAATTCGTGACGTTGGCCAAGGCTATCGATTTCACAGAATTTCGGGATTTTTTGATGCTCTCGGACGCGATGGACGCCTCGGACGCGTTGACGATATGGTCCCAGTCGATGGAGATCGATTATGGGGACGTGTCGCTCGCGTTCGCGAGTAAGAGACGGAAAAAGTCGGGCGGCGCGGGAGACGTGTTGAAGCATTTGCTCGTCGGCGCCGTCTCGGGAGGCGTTTCTCGAACCGTCGTCGCGCCTCTCGAGCGCGCGAAGATTGAGTACATGCTGGACTCGACCACGATCGCGCGCGATGGTGGACTCGTGGGGACGTTACGAAGGATCATTCGAAACGAAGGGCCGGGCGGGTTGTTTCGAGGCAACACGCTCAACGTGTTGCGCATCGCGCCGACCAAGGCTGTGGAATTTTTCGTCTATGATAAAATCAAGGATCACATGATCAGTACCGGCGATCAGACCGAGCTCGACGGTCTTCAACGCATGCTCGGAGGCTCGATCGCGAGCATGTGCGGCACTGCGTTGACGCACCCGGTGGACACGCTGCGCTCTCGCGTCTCGGGCACGGGCATGCTCTTGGGCGATTGTTGGAAGCAACTCGTCGCGAACGAAGGGTACGGCGCTCTTTGGAAGGGACTCGGAGCGAACATGGTGCGCGTCGCGCCGTACGGGGCGATCAACTTTTACGTGTACGACGCGTGTAAGAGCATGTACCGTCGACAGTTTGGTGAAAAGGCGAAAATGTCCGCCGTGCCGACGATGTGTTTCGGCGCTCTCGCCGGCGCGGCGGCGCAGACGGGGGTGTATCCTCTCGAGATGATACAGCGTCGAATTCAAGTCGCGGGCATGAAGAAAGGGGGGACGCTCGCGTACAAGAATATGTTCCAAGGAATCTACGTCGTGGGCAAAAACGAAGGCATCGGCGCGCTGTACGCGGGATTGCTTCCCAACTACGCGAAGATTTTACCCTCCGCCGCCATTTCCTTTTACGTGTACGAGCTGATGAAACAAATGTTCGACATCGACAAATGACCGATACTACTAGCTATCTACTTTGTGATATGCGTTCTTCTACGACGCCTGAAACTGGTGCACGAGTCGTTCCTTTTGACCCGTGAGAAGGGCGCTCCCCAAGCCGCCGGTGCCTTGCTTCTCGCCTCGCACCGCCTCGTCTACGAGTAACAGCGCTTCGAATGTCGCGGCGTCCTCCGAAGCTGATAATCGAGCCGATTCGTCGTCCGCCTCCGCCGCGCCGTCGTCATTCTCATTCGCGTCCGCCAACTCCGTCTCGCTCAAACTTCGGTACGCCGCGGCCGCGTCCTCCTCGTCGTCACTCTCGACATTAGACGTCTCTTCATCCTTCGAAGGCGAAGGTTCTTCACTTTCGTGCGTTTGATACGTGCCACTCGCCTTTCGTGCCGCCTCTGAGAGCGTCGGTTCATCCCTGGTCGCCGTCGCCGCGGGTTTCGGCGCGGGTTTCGGCGCCGGTCTATCCGCCGACTCACTCTTTGACGCCGTCGCCGCGGGTTT
>MDTD01004107.1_pt1 | contig 24586 bp, 32 predicted proteins | sample 811221 | NCBI WGS metagenome assembly MDTD01 (sample SAMN05326646, study PRJNA326480) | marine metagenome | isolation source: seawater | place: Pacific Ocean: South West | collected 2011 | reverse complement strand
TCCATATGGATGATGTTTCAAGAAGGATATGGACTAGAAGGATTCATTATCTTTTTTCTAACAATTATGAAAGTACCACCATTTGATTTGGTTGGTAGACTGTTTGACTGGGCAGGAGAACTCTCCTATAAGTGGGGAATGAAACTAAGAGCATACAAAGAGAAACAATCAAGACCAGTTCAGGTATTAATAACAATCATAGCAATAATTGTTTTCCTTATTGCTCTTTATGTTATGCCTGAAGATTGTGAATTATGTTAAATTATAAATTATGAATAAATCAGAAATTACAAAAAATCTGAAACAGATTAAAAAATTATTGGAAGAAGATTCTCCAATAATAGCAAAAGAAAGAGTCGGTTTTTTAATCGATGATATCGAGAACGAAAGATTATATAGAAGTAATCAAGGTAGAACTGATAGGCAAGTTGCAGGTAATCATAAAATTATGGAATGGACATTGTATGGTTTAGGTATCATAGTTGGATTACTATTAATCAAATCATTAATAAGTTAATATGAAACAAATTATATTATTTTTATTGATTCTTGTACTAACAGGTTTTACTATTAGTACAACTCAAAAAGATTCATGGGAAGCAAAGTATCATGAAGTTAAAAAAGAAAGAGATTACTACAAACAAGCATCCGAGGAACTCTTAAAAAATTGGAAGGGATGTGAAGAAAAAAAAGTTGAATTAATAAAATCAATTGGTTAATTTAAGGTCAATACCAGAAATAGTAGTGGTTCATAAAAGACCACGAAAAAATGGAAAGGTGTTTTTAGAAGTTTTTAAGAACACAAGGGTTGATGATATTATATCAACAACAAAAAGAAATCCACTCATACCAAAAGAAAATGATATTTTGGAATTAGGAGTTGGTATATCATTTGTAGAAAAATATAAAAAAAAGTATAAATTATGAGAAAATTAAAATTATATTTGGGGTTATATTATCCCGTTGTATTAGCATTTTTATCCTTCTTATACTCAGTATCACTATGGTTTACTGGTAATAAGTTAGAAGGAATATTCGTTGGAATTTGGGTTCCATCGATATTAGCATTTGCAGTTGCTATTAGACAAAGAAGAAATGATTTCTTTAGACAAGAAGCAGCAAAAAGAAGAAGATATAGAAATAGAAAAAGAAGAAAATGATTACAGGTAATATGTTATTGATGTTTATAATAGGATTTATAATCTTCGTATTATATTTAGTTGGATTACTTACAATGATAACTAAAGCACATAAACAACAAAGACAGGAAATGGAAAATGACCCGGAGTTAAGAGACTATTATAACAGACAACATGACCCGATTGATTATGATGGTCATGGTAATTGGGGTAGATTTAATCCTCATGCTGATGAGAAAGATGATAGCTATGTAAAAAAACTTTTTAGAAAAAAGAAAAAATCAACTAAGGGTAAAAAAAATGTAGGTAAATCTACATATTGGGATTAAGGTTTGAAACAAAAAAAGATTCTTATTGTAGTAGGTCATCCTGATAAAAAATCATTCTGTTGGAATGGTATCTACAAAACTGCAACAAGGCAAATGAGAAAACACAAACAATCATATAGAGTGATTGATTTGTATAGAGATAGTTTCGAACAACCAAGAAAAAAATTAATTGAAAAATATCAAGAGTTAGTAACTTGGTCAACACACATTTATTTTATATCACCTGTATGGTGGTTTAGATTGACACCAAGAATGGAGATATTTTTTGATGAAGTATTTACACCTGGCTGGGCATACAAGTTTGTAAACATAACAAAACTATATGCGTATCCAAAACCATTTTTAAAAGATAAGAAAGTTAGAACATATATAACACATGGAGCACCAATGTTACCTGTTATAACTTTATATCTTAACTCAGTCAAACTAAGATTAGTATTAGGTGTATTTACTTTTGTATTTGGTTGGAAGTTAAGTAGATGGTTTAAAACAAAACAATTTTGGTCAGTACCATTTGTTTCTCATAAGAAGAGAACAAAATATTTAACTACTGTAAAAAACGACATTAGAAAAGACTTAGGTTTATGAAACTAAGAGAGAATCAAATTGAACCAGTAGCAATTGGAGTTGAGTTTTTCAGAACTCCAAAGATGAAACCATCGATTATCGTGGCACCAACTGCCTTTGGTAAATCGATTGTTATCGCAGCGATTGCAAAAGAACTTGGTGAAAAGATTCTTGTACTACAACCTTCTAAAGAATTATTAGAACAAAACTATGATAAATTTATAACTCTCGGTGGAGAGGCATCTATCTATTCTGCTTCAATGGGAAGTAAAGAATTAGGAGATGTAACTTATGCAACTATTGGTTCCATCATTAATATTGCTTACAAGTTTAAAGAGATGGGGGTCACTAAAATCATTATAGATGAGTGCGATAGATATCCAAGAAACAAATCAGGTCGGTTGAGGAGGTTTGTGGATGGTATGAAAGCAACTCACATTCTTGGTCTTACTGCAACCCCCTTAAAATTACAAACCAACATGGGAGATACAGGCCCATACTCAAAGTTGGTTATGTTAACAAATCGTTCTAAACATGGAGTATTCTTTAAATATATTCTTCATGTTTCTCAGATTCAAGATATTGTTAAGTTAAACTATTGGACACCATTAGAATATCAATCATATGATTTCGATACTGGTGCTTTAGTTTACAATTCAAGTGGTGCTGAATATACACAAGAATCTATTGCTCGTTCTTATGAGAACCAAAACATTGGTGATAAGATTGTAAAGAAGATTGAAGAAGTGTATGATAGAAAATCTATTCTTGTTGCTGTACCAACAATAGAACAGGCAACAGACCTTGCAAGAAAGATTCCACAATCAGCAGTAGTACATGGTGGTACACCAAAGAATGAAAGAAAGAGAATCATAGAAGAGTTTAGAAACCAACAGATACGAGTTATCGTACAAGTAAATGTACTTACAGTTGGATTTGATTATCCTGAATTAGATTGTTTGATTACAGGTAGACCAACTGCATCAATCTCTTGGTGGTATCAGTTTGTTGGTAGAGGAACTCGTATTCATCCACAAAAAGAAAATTGTTTAGTAGTTGATTTTGTAGGTTCAGTAGAAAGATTTGGTAAAGTTGAAGAACTATATTACAAAGATACTGGTGGTGAAGAATGGGAATTGTTCGGTGAAGGTAAGAAACAAATCACAGGTATTCCAATGCACGAAATAGGAATTCACTTAGAAGGTGGTGTAAATCTTGCGGAGAAAACAGATGAAGATGGTGATTTAGAAAAGGTATATATGACCTTTGGAAAGTACAAAGGGAAGCCGGTAGCATCTATTCCACCTTATTATAGAAAGTGGTTAGTTGATAATATAACTTGGGGCCCTTGGAACATAAAAGTAAAAAAAGAAATAGAACGCTTGGAAAATATAAAATAATTTCGTATATTTACATTTACGAAACAATTTGAAGATAGATTATGAATAACTTAGATTTACAATACCAACAACTTCTTCAAGATATAACACTTGAAGGTAAAGAAAAATCAGATAGAACAGGCACAGGTACAATATCTGTTTTCGGTAAACAAATAAGACACAAGATGAGTGAAGGATTTCCACTTCTTACAACAAAGAAGATGGCAATCAAATCAATCATGACAGAACTTAAGTGGTTTCTAAAAGGAGATACAAACATAAAGTATCTTGTTGATAATGGGTGTAATATTTGGAATGGAGATGCTTACAAAACTTATCAGAGAGCATGTATGTATGAACTTGATAGAGATGAACTTACAATGGAAGAGTTTGTAGAAAAAATTAAAACTGATGAATTATTTGCTAGAACATGGGGTGAACTTGGACCTGTGTATGGTAAACAATGGAGAAGGATAACTAAAAGACATGGTTCAGGCCCAACTTATATAGTAGACCAAATCAAAAACCTTATAGAACTTATTAAAGAAAATCCTAATAGTAGAAGATTGATGGTTAGCTCTTGGAATCCTGCGGAGTTAGAACAAATGGTTTTACCACCTTGTCATTATGGATTTCAATGTTATGTACAAGATGGTGAATTATCTTTAATATGGAATCAAAGAAGTGTTGACACCTTTTTAGGATTACCATTTAACATTGCATCATATGGAATGTTATTACTACTATTATGTAAAGAAACAAATTTAAAACCAGGTGAATTGATTGGAAATTTAGGAGATACTCATTTGTACAAGAACCACTTACAACAGGCAGAAGAACAAAGGATGAGAACCTCATTTCAATTACCAACAGTAAAATTATCAAATGTAGATATACTGAATGGAGAATTTGATTATGAGATTGATGGATATCAATCACATCCAACAATCAAAGCACCACTAAGTAATTAACTATGAAAAAATTTTATAGAAGCAAAACAGACAGAAGATTGGCTGGTATTTGTGGAGGATTAGGGGAATATACAGATTCAGACCCTGTCCTTTGGAGATTATTATTTATAATCTTATTTTTCCTACCTACATTACCAATTTTCTTTTTATATATTTTCACAACTCTAATAACAAAAGCAAAATGATAAGAACAGCAGAATGTGTTTCACCGAAACATCCCGACAAAATGTGTGATAGAATATCAGACACATTATTAGATTTATATTTACAAGGAGACCCTAACTCAAGATGTGCTATTGAAACTTCTGGTGGAAATGGAAAGGTATTTATAACTGGTGAAGTAACTTCAAAAACTGAAGTATCTGAATCAGATATTAGAACAATTGTTAATAACATATCAGGAGTAAAAGATGTAATCATACATCTTAACTCACAATCACCAGAGATTGCTAATGGAGTTGATACTGGTGGAGCAGGTGACCAAGGAATTATGATTGGTTATGCTTGTAGAGATAATAAACAATTTTTACCACAAGAATATTATTTAGCTAGAGAACTTAACAAACATATATTTAGTTACTATCCCTTTGATGGTAAAACACAAGTTACAATGAATGGTAACTCATTAAGAGTTGTATGTTCATTTCAAAAAGCACCAGCAGAAAAATTACATGAATTAGTAATGCAATACTTTGAAGATTACCCTAATTACTTTATTGAAGCTTTACATTGTAATCCTGCAGGTGACTGGAACATTGGTGGATTTACCGCTGATGCTGGGGTGACTGGTAGAAAACTAGCAGTTGATAATTATGGCCCAAGAGTTCCACTTGGTGGTGGAGCATTTAGTGGTAAGGATTGTACTAAAGTTGATAGAAGTGCAGCCTACATGGCAAGAAGAATAGCTGTAGATATATTGGAGGAAAGACCCAATGTTAAAGAAGTAGTTGTACAACTTGCATATGCAATAGGGTATGACCAACCACTTCAGGCAAGTGCTCTCGTTGATGGAGAACACGAATTTATCAAGGGATATGATTTATCCCCACGAGGAATCATAGATTTCTTAGAATTAAAAAAACCAATATTTAGTAGTACAGCAGAGTTTGGACACATGGGTGCAGGATTTTCTTGGAAATAATTTGGAATTATAAAAAAAATTTTGTATCTTTGTATAAGATAATAAAAAATGAGTAAAAAATATAAAGTTATATTAGTAAGCGGCGGTTTTGACCCCGTCCACAAAGGTCATATAGAATGTATCCAAAATGCAAGAGCACTTGCAGATAAAGTTTGGATAGGCCTTAACAACGATAGTTGGTTAAGAAGAAAAAAAGGTAAATCATTTATGAAAGAAGATGAAAGAGCTTTCATAATGGATAACATTAAAGGAGTAGATTGGGTTTACATCATGAATCCAAAAATACACATGGATGATTCAGCATGTGATTTTATTGATGCATCAAGACATAAATATATGAGAGATAATGGAGTTTGGGAAGAGGGTATTATGGCTTTTGGTAATGGTGGTGATAGAGTTGCAGGTGGAGTTCCCGCAACTGAAGAAGATGTATGTAAAGGATATGGAATCGATATGGTTTGGGGATTAGGAGATAAAGTACAATCTTCCTCTTGGTTATTAGAAAAATTTTCAAATAAGGAGTTAAAATGAACTTACAAGAATTAGTAGAAGCCTACCCAAACGATATGGAATTAGGTAAAAAAATTAGAGAGATATATCTTACTAATAAAAAAGTATTAGAAAAATATAAACACTTAAAAATTTATGAATCACCTGATGGAGGTAATACAGTTTACGAAAGACCTTTTGGTGGAGATTACACTACAAAGAAATTAGTAAAATAATGAAATTAATACAAGACCCAAATAAATTAAAATCTAAAATAGAACCTACACCATTTAGTAAAGAAGATGTAGATGAAATATCAATAACACTTCTTCAAGAGTTAAAAAGACATGGTGGTATAGGATTATCGGCAAATCAAATAGGAATAAATAAAAGAGCCTGTGTAATCAATGTAAAAGAACCATTGGTACTAATCAACCCAAGAGTTGCAGAAGTATCAAAGGAATCTGTTGTTTATGTAGAACAATGTTTATCTATGCCTAAAACAATGCGTAAACCAGTTCAAACAGTAAGATTTAAAACATTAACAGTAGAGTGTGATAATTTAGGAACAGTTATATTTTCACCTGATTCAAAAGAAGAATGGAAAACTTCAGAAGAATTCTATAACGATGAAGGTATGTTAGAGTGTATTGTAGCACAACATGAGATTGACCACCTTGAAGGTAGATTAATAACAGATAGAAGATATACACAAACAATTACACGAGGAAAAAAATACGGTAGAAATGAAAGAGTAATGGTAAAACTTACTGATGGTTCTACTGAATTTATGAAATACAAGAAGGCAGAACCTTTACTTTCACAAGGTGCCGAAATCTTATAAAGAAACGAAAACATGGGTAAACTTATATTTACATATACAGACAAAGACTTTCTAACACTTAATAGAGAAGCAAGTAAAATAGAACTTGATGTGCCAGATGATATGGATATCAATGAATTTAAAGTAGTTTGTGTTAGATTAGCATCCACATTAGGTTATAGTAGTAAATCAATTAAAAAATCATTTGGAGATTTAGTTTTTGGAAACGAAGATAAAAATGATTTAAAAGAACTATTAGATGAACTTAATATCAAAAACAATGATAAAGCACCTACAAAGTAAATTACTTACTCAAAGTTTAGTAACTCAGAGTATAATGGATTTACTTATTGAAAAGAATGTTTTTACTAAAGAAGAAATTTTACAGAAGATAGATTTTAACATGGAGTTATGGGAAGATTTAGTAAAAGAAAATAAAAAACTTCTAAAACTTACAAACGATATATTGGATAGATTACCTGAAGAGGAGAAAAAAGAAGAGGAAGTTTTTAGTAGCCTTTACTATGGGCCTTTAGGAGAGTGTTAAAAAAACTCCTAAAAAATTTGGATATATCGAAAATTTTTCGTATATTTACATAGTAAATCAAAGGAGCAATCCGTATGAGAAAACAAATATTATTAGTAATCATTTCGATGTTTACTACTTTAGGGTTAGTTGGATTTACAACTAATTTCTTAAAACCGAATTTCCAGCCGGTGGATGTTTTAGAAACTAAACCAGTTGAACTAATTGAAATAAAAATAGAACCTGTTGACATACCATTACCAAGCGAACACGATATGTTTTTGGATGCAATAGGGATGAGAGAATCCTCAAACAGATACGATGTTGTAAATGGTTGGGGTTATATGGGTAAATACCAATTTGGTAAAAAAACTCTTAAATCATTAGGATACGATGTATCAAGACAAGAGTTTCTTAATTCACCCTACTTACAAGAACAGGCAATGTTAGATTTACTTTTACATAATAAAAAAATACTTCAAAAGTATATTGATAATTGGGAAGGTAAAACTATACATGGTACAGAGATTACTGAAAGTGGAATCCTTGCAGCTGCACACCTTGCAGGGCCTGGTAATGTTAAAAGATTCCTTAAAAAAGGAAAAGAATTTAGAGATGGTAATGGAACAAAACTTACCTCGTATCTAACACACTTTAGTGGATACGAATTAAACTTAGAATAATATGTTAGAATATTTTACAACCTATAATATCATTATAGGAGTTTCAGTAATACTGAACATTGTCTTATTGGTTGGTGTTAGAAACCTTTTAAGACAGAACGAACAACTTGAAGATAGATTAGTTGGTACCGTAGATTCTGTTAGAAACAGAATATCAGATGCTCTCGAAAATATGAGAAGATTAGATAACAGAGAAGTTTTTGAAAAAGATGATGAAGTTGGAGTTACTTTTGATGAAATGAAAAAAATAGTTGAGGAACTCGATAACGAATTATAAAATGCCAAGAAAAAGAAGAAAAAAATCCAAAATGTATTTCGGTACACCTGCTCAAGAAGCAATTATCGAATACAACAAATCAAAAGACCCAGCTGAAAGGTCTAAAATCTACGAAGATAGAATCAAATATCCATTTGAGAAATTAGCAGAGAATGTAATTAACACTTTTAAATTTACATACTTTGATGTACCAAAAAAAGACATTCAAACAGAAGTAGTTTCTACAATGGTAGAAAAAATGCATATGTTTCAAGAAGGTAAAGGTAGAGCATTTTCTTACTTTACTATCATTGCAAAAAATCATTTGATTCTAAAAAATAATGGTAACTACAAAAGATGGAAACAAAATTCATTATTATCAGCTATGCCAGAAACATGGAATCCTGAAAATGATTTTCATGTAGAACAAGAAAATAATGAATTCAAAGAATTTAAAAATATAATGTTAAAATATTGGGATGAAAACTTGAACTTTATTTTTAACAAAAAAAGAGATTTACAGATTGCAGATGCTATACTTGAACTATTTAGAAGAAGTGAACATATAGAAAATTTTAACAAAAAACATTTATATCTTTTAATCAGAGAAATGACTGATTACAAAACACACTATATTACCAAGGTTGTAAATGTTATGAAAAAACACCAGAAAAAATTACTTAATGATTACTTAGAACATGGTGAATTACTTTTAAATAAAAAATCAACTTTTTGGGAACCAAAAAAAGAAGATGAAGAAAATCCATATTTAGATAACGATTATTTATAAATGAGTAAAGGTTATATTTTAGGAATAAGTTGTGGATATCACGATTCAGCAGCCGCTTTAATTAAGGATGGTAAAGTTTTAGGTGCAGTAGAAGAAGAAAGATTTACTGGTGTAAAACATGACAATTCCTTTCCTATCAAATCAATAGCACATTTATATGCAAAAAATAAAGTTCAAAAAAACGATGTTGATGCTATTTGTTTTTATGAAAATCCTGATTTAAAATTAGATAGGATTGAAAATTCTACTAAAAGAGGCCATTGGTTATGGAATTACTTTACAAGAAGAAGAATCTTAAAAAGAAACAAAAAAGCATATCATAAACTTGAAACCACACTTAATAGTATTACAGGTCATCAAACAAAAATAATTTATAGTGACCATCATCTTTCACATATAAACTATTCTTATCTTACATCACCTTTTCAAGAAGCAAATATTTTATCAGTTGATGGTGTGGGTGAATGGGAAACTACTGTTTTAGCTAAAGGAAATAAAAATTTTATTACAAAATTACAAAGTATAAACTTTCCAGCATCATTAGGTATGTTGTATTCCTCATTTACAGCATACTTAGGATTTAAACCTAATGAAGGTGAATATAAAGTTATGGGATTAGCTCCCTATGGAGATTGGACAATCTACAAGGATGAATTTAAAAAGTTATATACACTCAACAAAGATGGTTCATTTGAAATAAACATGAAGTATTTTACATATGATTATTCTGATACTCATATGTTTAATTACAAATTAGGAGAATTATTTGGTGTACCTAATAGATTACCTGAAGAAAAATTAGAACAACATCATAAAGATATTGCCGCAGGATTACAACAAACTTATGAATTTTTATTTTTTAAACTTCTAAATAATTTATATAAAATTAATCCAAGTAAAAATCTTTGTTTAAGTGGAGGATGTGCATACAATGGAACAGCTAATGGTAAAATTTTGACAAAAACAAAATATGAAAATTTATGGATACCACCTGCTCCATCAGATGCAGGTTCTGCTATTGGTTGTGCTTTAGAGTATTATCATAGAAACCATGACAAAAGAAGGGAAGATAATACAAACCCATTCCTTGGCCCTGCATACTCTAAAGATGAAATACTAAGTACCTTTTCTAAATTTGATAAACATATTTATGTTGAACATAGATTACATGAACAAATTAGAGATATTATCGCACAAGAAATTACAGATGGTAATATTGTTGGTTGGTTTGAAGGTAGATTAGAGTTTGGAGCTAGAGCATTAGGTAATCGTTCAATTCTTGCTAATCCAAGAGACCCTCAAATGAAAAGAAGATTAAATAGAGTTATTAAAAAGAGAGAAGGTTTTAGACCATTTGCTCCAATAGTACAAGAACAATATTCAAGAGCATATTTCCAATATGATAAAAAGGTTCCTTATATGAATCAAGTTGTTAAAGTAAAAAGAGAACACCAAGACCATTTACCAGCTATAACTCATGTTGATGGTTCTGCTAGAATCCAAACACTTAATAGAAATCAACAAAGAAGAGTTTATGATATGTTAACTAAACTCCACGAGTTAAATGGTTATCCAATTGTAATCAATACCTCATTTAATTTAAAAGACCAAACTATGGTCAACACACCAGAAGAAGCAATCAAAACATTCTTAGATTGTGAGATGGATACTTTAGTTATAAACAACTATATAGTAAAAAAGAAAATCCTTTAACCTTCACATAGGTATATTTATACTAAAGTAAACTGGCAATTAGGCCCTAATCGTAATTCAAAGTGATTAGAAAAGTTTTAGCCCCTCACCAAGAGGGGTTTTTTATTCCCCATATATTTCTTTATATTTATTGTTATGGAAACTATTTTCACTTTATTCAAAGTGGTTGGAATGCTAGTTATATTCTGGTTCATAATGAATAGGTGGTTTAAGTGGTTAGATAAATAATGAATAAAGAATATAACAAAATTATAAAGTGGTCAATCTTACTTATGATTGCAATTCTATTTTTAGGATTGTCAAGTTGTGAAGTTGAACCATATGAACCATCACCATACAGAGTTGCAATGATGGATTTAAATAAAGCAAAATCTAAGTGGAGATTTTCTGATGTAAGGCATTATAAACTTGAACAAAGAAAGCAATGTTATTGTGAAGATAAAGTAACCACTTGGAATATTCTCGAGGTTGATTTAGAAAACAAAGTTTTTAAAGTTAATGATATAATTGTTGATAGAGATGATTTAAAAAAAGAACAACCTTGGATTCAAACAGTAATATCTTTATTTGATTTGGTTGAACACGAATTAAAAAATATTCCATATCAGTTAGATGTTTTGTATAATAGTGAGTATGGATATGTACAGTATCTTGGAGTAGACCCTAACCATGAAATTGCTGATGATGAATATACTTACGAAATTAAAAATTTTGAGGTTATAAAATAAAATGCCACCAAAGATTAAACCAAGTAGTAAAGAATATATTAAAGTCAATGGAAAGATGACTAATAAATTCAAGATAATTCATTACACACCTTCTAATACTAAAACAGAAGATTTAGTAAAGTTTTATGATTCACCTTCGTATAAAAGAAAAAAAGAACTAATAAGAAAAGAGCTAGTGAAAAGAGGAGTATGGGAAAACTTAAAGAAAAAATAATAGAAAAAGGTAGTAAGATTGTTGCTAAATCACAAACAAAAAAACAATTAGAAAAGTTTTTACCTAAACCAATTGCAAAACAAATATCAAAAAAAGTAGGTAAAGGAGTAGAATCAATAACCTCAAAGGCAATAGATATTTGGAACAAGTTTAAAAATTAACCTCGAAATGCCGTTGTCTATTGGGTGTTCGATATATATTCACATTTTTTTTACAATATATACCATAGTTATTTGTGGACAAGTCCGTTGTTTTGGAATATGAAAAAGTTATTTTATTTCATTTAAAACAAAGGAGAACTATATGGATTTTTTAAAGAAAATTGGCTCTTGGGCCGATGAACTAACAAAAATCGGTATTAGTATCGTAGCCTTAGGAGTTGTACTTGAAGTATTATTCAAAGGTGCAAACATCCCATTCTGGCCAGAAGTATCAGTAGTTGATAACATCATGGGCATTTTAGGAAGTTTGAGTGCTGAAGGTCTGTTAGGACTAGTTGGTGCTTTCGTACTTTACCATATTATTAAGAAGTAAATATCAACTTAATAATTTCAGAACGCGTTAAGAACTAAACCCCACTTTTTTGTGGGGTTTTTTATATTTATATATATAAAGGTTATATCTATGCAACACCCACTTACTTGGTTATTCGAAAGACCGTATCCTACCAAACCACAGTATGTTAAAAGATTAAAAGAAGAACTTAAAATAATCAAAGCTAAAAACTTTGAAGAAACTTATAGACAAGTTCACACAATCATACAAATTATAAAAAGAAACGATTCACTTTGGTTACTTCGTGGTAGTGGTGCTTCATCTCTTGTTGCTTACCTTATGGGAATACATGATATAGACCCAATCAAAGAAAACATACCATTAGAAAGATTCTTAAATTGGACACGAGAGGACCAACCTGATTTCGATATCGATGTTCCATATGATATCAGAGATTCTATCTTAGAACAAGTTGGTGAAGAATATCCTAATATGGTAAGTAGGATTTCAAACAGAGTTATGTATTCTGAGAAAACCGCATTACGAGAAGCAATCAGACAATGTGGTTATAGAAAGTTTGTACCCAAATATTTTAAAGTAGAAAAAATATTCAAAGATAAAAAAACCCAAAAGAAGTGTTATGAGATTGCGAATCAGCTGATGGGTAAACAAAGAAACTGGTCTAAACATTGTGGTGGTATTGTAATATGGAAAGAGGGGATACCAGAAGATTTAATTTTAAAAGAGAATCAGATTGCAGTTGACAAGTATGATGTAGAAGATAACAATTGGATTAAGATTGATTTACTTTGTAATAGAGGTTTAGCACAATTAAGAGAATTAGATTGTGAAACTAAACTTTGTGATTACCCAATCGATGATGAACTTACATCACAACTTTTATGTAGAGGTGATGTATTAGGATTGACACAATCAGAAAGTAGAACAATGAGAAAAACTATTCTTGCTTTACAACCTAAAACAATGTATGATGTTGCACTTGCTCTTGCATTAATCAGACCAGCAGCTGCTGATGGTGGTAGAAAAGCAAGTTACTTTAGAGAAGGTAAAGCAAAGTTTATCTATGATGAAGATGCACTAACATTTATATCATCAACACTTGGTTGTTCACTTTCACAAGCAGATAGATACAGAAGAGGATTTAAGAATTGTAACAAAAAAATTATGGATGAGTTTAAATCTAAAATAAAAGATGAATCTATTTGGAAAGAACTAACTCATCTTAGAAAGTATTCTTTTGCAAAAGGACACTCACTTGCTTATGGTCAAATGGTATGGGCTCTTGCATACCATAAAGTTCGTAGACCCAAAGAGTTTTGGCAATCAACTCTAAAACACAATCAATCTTCATATAAAAAATGGGTTCATCGTAGAGAGGCATTAGATAGTGGTGTATGGATTCGTAATCAAGAGAGAGGGAGTTCATACGACCAGTTTACTAAAACAGGCTGGTGGGATTCATATTCATTCTTACCAAAGATGGGAGCAGAAACAGAAGGTAATCAAGTTTGGTTTAATGGTATAGTTGGTAACTTTAGAAAACTTCGTAGAGGTAAATGGAATTGTGTTCTAATGACAGTTGGAGTTGATAATGGTAAATACCTTGATTTGATTATAAATAAAAAGTTTCCTTTCGGTTATTATACTTGTATTGAAGGTTGGGGATTTCAAAAAACTGAACATAATTCTACACATATTGAGGTACAAGATTTCAGATGCTACAACCTACATGGTAGTACAGAACACAAAATGGAAAAGTTCTTTAAATAATAAGATTTTTCATTTACCATATTTATATACAACATAATATGGTATAATCATGAGTACAAATTTTGAATTATTTCCTGGCAAAAACCTAAGTGGATTGTTTGAAGATATCTATGATAATCAGAAAAACAAGAAACAAAGGATATCAGAACTTATTGCTGAAATGAAAAAAATAATTAGACATTCTGGTGATATGGCAGTGATTGGCCCAATAATTAAAGATTTAGTTGATACTTCAGTTAGAAACGATGAGGCATTATTAAAGATGGCAGCAATTGCACAAAGAATGATTGCTTCTAAAGATAAAACAGATGGAGATACAGGTTTCTTGACTGATAAAGAAAAAGAACAATTACTACAACAATTAGAAGATACAGTTTACGAAGTAGAAAATGAAAAAACCAAAGTTGATGATTTAACTAACGAAGTTGAAGAATTAAAACAAAAAGTAAACAATGAGTAGAAGAATTCTATCACAAATACAAAGAAGTAATAAGAAAAGAGTAAACAAACCTCTTGGTTTAGGTATTGTAATGGATGTTGTATTAGATGGAGATTCTGAAGCAATAAAATCATTACAAAATCCAGCTGAAGGTAAAGCAGATAAAAATTTTAGTTTAATAGGTGCTGCAAAAATAAGAAAGTTAGATGATACATCTTCAAGTACAGATAACTTAAGATATTATAGACCAGAGGATTATTCATTTATAGATTTACCTATCATTGGTGAAATAGTACAATTAATGACTAACGAAACTGGTGGTGTAGTTTACAAAAGAATAATTTCACCAAACCTAAATACAGGTAATGCAAAAATAAATGTTGAAGCAACTTATCTTTCTACCGATGAAGGTGATGGAGGTAACGCAAAGGACTATTCACAAACTTCACAAACAGGTACAACTAATAAAGAAAATAGTACATCAACTGATAATGAAACATTTGGTGAATATTTTACAAAGAACCAAGTTAATCATTTAAAACTATTTGAGGGTGATAAAGTAATACAAACAAGATTTGGACAATCAATAAGATTTAGTGGATACAACAATGAAGAAAATTCATTTGCTCCATCAATTATAATCAGAAATAGACAGGGAAGTAAATCATTAAACGATTTAAAGATAGGAGATTTTCACGAAGAAAACTTTGTTGATGATGGTTCAACCATCGCGTTAACAAGTGGAGAAAAACTTTTAGCATTTACACCTGGTACAGTTGATACTCCATTAGAAACAGAACCAATATATGCAGAAGAGCCTGAATTAAAAGGCACAGACCAAGCCTTAATAAATAGCGGTAGAATAATATTATCAGCAAAAGATTCTGAAATGTTATTTTATTCAAAGGGTAATTATTCATTTATATCAGATGGTAAACTAACAATTGATAATGGATTAGATGGTGCTGATATGGATTTCAATGGTGATGTTTTAATTACAACTAACGATAATGATTTTAAAATACTTGGTGGTAGTGGTGAGATATTCCTTAATACAGAAGAAACAAAAGAACCTTTAGTAAGAGGACAAGTATTAGTTGACTTAATGGGTGAACTAATTGATGCTATTAACAATCAAATATTTTCTACACCTGCAGGCCCTTCAGCAGTAGGCCCAAACAACAAAGGGGATTTTAATAAGATAAAAAATAGATTAGAAACATTCCTATCTACCCTTAACTATACGGAGTAAATTATGTCTTGGAGTTTATTCAAACAAAATATGTTGTCCTTTATGCAAGGACAAACTACTGTTAATGGTGAAACAGTAAACACTTCTAAAAAAGTAGATTCCTATAAAGATTTTGCAAAAAAAATTACCGATGAGTATCATAGTTGTATGCTACGAGGATTCCAACAACCATCGATAGTTGGTAGTATTATTATTGGAAAAGGAAATACTGATTTGATGCGAACATTAGTTGAAACAGCTTGTCTAAAAGCATTAAATGTAAAAAAAGGAAATCATAATTTTATAGATGATATAGGAACTGCGGTACAAAGTGGATATTGGGTTGGTGCAGAAATGTCACTTATACCACCATTGCAACCTGTATTTGGTGCTATATATAACATAGCAGTGGCATCTGCTGTTGTAAGTAATCCTGGTACATGGTCTAAAATAGGTAAAACACAGCCAGTAAATGATGCAAATATCTTTTTAGATATTTTAATATCAGGTATGAAAATACACTTAACTACTATTAGTGGTACTTACTTTGTAAGTCAAGCAGCATATCCTGGTGCACCAATAACAATTGCACCTGGTTTTCTACCATATGTTGGATATAATATTATTCCTTCAGCTTCACCACCACAAAGACCACCAAGGCCTCAACCACAACCACAAGAAAAAACAGTAGAAGAATTATTAAACGAAATTGCAGATGATAACAATACAGCTGAAGGTGCAAAGGATGCAATCAAAGCTGTTGGTTCTGTTGAATTTTTATCAGATGAAGGTCAAGATGCAGGGCCACAAATAGAAGAAGTAAAAACAGAATTAGCAAAAACAGTAACAGCACCACCACCAGTAAGTACTACTGCAGAACAAATTGATGGAACAAATGATTTAGAAGGAGAAGCAGTTGAGTGTGGAGCTAAACTTGATTATGAAGAAAACTTTACAAATGATGTAAGGTTAAGAACACTATCTTTAGATTGTACATTCCCTCATAAGTTAAAAGAACAAAGAGGTCTTACAGTTGAGGATATTGTATGTAATCTAAAAGCAGTTGCTCAAAATTTAGTACAACCTATAAAAGAAAAATATCCTAATGTAAGAATTAATTCAGGTTTTAGAGGAACACCATCCATACCTGGTGGAGTTTCACAACATGAAAAAGGTGAAGCCATTGATATACAATTTGATGGTATAACTCCTTTAGGATATTTACCTATAACTGAATGGATAGTAAACAATGTTGCATTTGACCAAATAATATTTGAACATGGTAACTCTATTTGGTTACACATATCATATAAAAGAATAGGAACTAATAGAAAGAAAAAACTTACAATGATTAAAAAAGGTGGTAGAACTACCTACGAAGCAGGTATAAAATGTTATTACAATTATTAAAAACTATAAAATAGATAATAATATATTTATATTAGTAAGGAAAATAAAAGAATTATGAATACCAAACAATTAGTAAAAGTTATCAAAACATTAGTAGAAGTTGAAGTGGCAAAAAAACACGAAGATTTTCTAACAAAAACTTTTCCTAAAATTTTAAAGGAAGAAGTAAAAAATATGAAGGGAGGTATTGAAACTCCCATACAAGAAGCAATTCAACAAACAGAGGTAGACCCTTTTGAACAAGCTGAACTTGCTTTACAAGAAGAAAGAACACAGCCTAAAAAACACTTCACAAAAAATGAAGCAATTAATGAGGCGTTAAATAATACAAAACCATTTACAGCTGCTCAAAGAAAGGGTGGAGTTGAACAAAAATCAGTATTAGATAAATTTCAACCTGTAAATGAAAACATGGATAAAACAGTTTCATTTAACCAACAAGGTGCTGGAGCTGGAGTAGAAGGAATGAGAGCAAGTATGGCTGCTCAAATGGGTTATGGAGATGTTAAACAACAACCAAGCAAAACTGGTCTTGGTGTTAAAACAGGATTACCTGGTTTAGATAGAATTCTAAATAGGGATAATTCAGCACTTGTAAAAAAGTTTAAAAGGTAAATATTTAGATGGCATTTGTATTAGATAAAAAAGTAGTAAAAGATACACAAGAGTTTAACGACTTTGCGTATGGTATAACATTACCAGTCCAAAGAGGAAATACTGGTATGTTTAGGCAGGCTTTTTCATCATTTGAACAAGCAAAAGCAAACTTAAAAAATCTACTAATGACATCTAAAGGTGAAAGAATTTTACAACCAAACTTTGGAACAGGTTTAAAAACATTATTGTTCGAACAGGCTGATGATAAATTAGCTGAAAATATTGAAAAGGTTATAACAAGTAGTGTCAATTTTTGGCTACCTTATATTACCATAGCGGAGATAGATGTAAGAATGACTGATGAAATGAAAGATAATAACAAAGCAGAAGTATCAGTTAACTTTACAGTAGGTAATCAAATTGATGTACAACAAATAACATTTAAGGTGGAAGGATAAGATATGCCATTAAATAGTATTACAAGAAAGACAAACCAAGGTAGAGATATCAAGTATATCAATAAAGATTTTTCTAAGTTTAGAAAAAATTTAATTGAATACGCAAAAACATATTTCCCAAAAACATATACTGATTTTAATGAATCATCACCAGGTATGATGTTCATTGAAATGGCATCTTATGTAGGTGATGTTTTATCTTACTATGTTGATGATACACTTAAAGAATCATTAATGGTATTTGCTGAGGATAAAAAAAATGTCCTTGCATTATCTGAATATTTAGGATATAAACCAAAAGTAACTTCACCTGCTATTACAAGTTTAGCGGTTTACCAATTAGTACCAAGAATTGGAAGTGGTGATACAATTAGACCAGATTCAAAATATTATTTAAGAATCAAAGAAGGTATGGTTGTTGAAAGTGAGGATGGAATACAATTTAGAACAACTGAGTTAGTTGATTTCAATGTAGAAGAAGATAGAGAGATTTCTGTTTATGAGACAAATGGAGCAAATGAACCAACTAAGTATCTTGTAAAGAAATTTGTAAATGCAATATCAGCTGAATTAAAAACAGTTAATATATCATTTGGAACACCACAACAATTTTCAAAAATAAATTTAGCAGAAGATAATGTAATCGATATACAAGATGTAAGAGATTCAAATGGAAACAAATGGTATAAAGTTCCTTATCTTGCACAAGAAATGGTTTTTGTAGATTATCCAACATCAGAACAAACTGATAAGGATTTACAACAATTTAAAGATTCAGTACCTAATATATTACAAGTAATAAAAACTTCAAGAAGATTTACTACAAGAGTAAATGAAGATAATACTACATCAATAGTATTTGGTGGTGGTAATCAAACTAACGATGAAACATTAATTCCTAACTTTAAAAATGTAGGTTTAGGACTAAGAAGTTCTGTTGATAGATTAGGTGCATCCTTTGACCCAGCTAACTTTCTAAAAACAAACTCATATGGACAGGCTCCATCAAACACAACACTTACAGTAAGTTATTTAGTTGGTGGTGGTGTTGATGCAAATGTAGGTCAAGGAACAATTACTTCTATTGAAAATATTTCATTTGATGAAGATACTTCATTCTTTACTACAAATGAACAAGCATCATATAGAGAAGTAAAAAATTCAGTAGCAGTAGAAAACGAATCACCAGCAACAGGTGGAAAGGGTGCTGATACGATAGAAGAAATTAGAGAGAACGCACTATCTAACTTTGGTTCACAAAATAGAGCGGTAACAAGAAAAGATTATCAAGTAAGAGCATTATCATTACCACCTAAGTTCGGTGGTGTTGCAAAGGCATTCTGTTCACCAGATGGAGAGTTAGATTTAAATTCACCAGCATCAATTTTATCAAGTAGAGATTCATTAGAAGAATTTACAAGTTTAGTTCAAAGTTTAAGAGACAAAGATTTAACAGAACAACAAGTAAAAGATGAAGTAAGCAAGTTTCTTGGAAACAAAAAAAGTTCGATGAGTGAAAAAAATAATCCTTTTGCAATAAATCTATATGTACTTGGTTATGATTCAGATAAAAACTTATCAACACTAAATAGAGCAGTAAAAGAAAATCTTAAAACTTATTTAAGTGAATTTAGATTACTTACTGATGGTGTAAACATTATAAATGGTTTTATTATCAATATAGGTATTGATTTTGAAATTAGAGTTTTTGGTGGATATAATAAAAGACAAGTTTTAACAAGAGTAACTAACGAACTTAGAGAATACTTCAACATAGATAATTGGACATTTAATCAACCAATTAATATTTCTGAAGTTGAATTGTTAATCGCAGGTGTTGAAGGAGTATCATCAGTACCAAAGTGTGAAATCACTAACAAATGTTTAGGAAACTATTCAAACAATTCTTACAATATAAGTGATGCTACTAAAGGAAAAATGGTTTATCCATCTTTAGACCCAGCAATATTTGAAGTAAAGTTTCCAAGTAAAGATATAAGAGGGAGGGTTGTATAATGTATTATTTCGTAACAGCATCTAAAGATAGCACAATTTATTTACAACAACCTGACCAGAATACTGGTTTAGATGAAGTACTTGAAATATCGAAAACATATTATGGTAACTTAAAAGATATTGCTCGTTCATTAATACAATTTGATGCTGCAGCACTTTCTCAATCAATAGTAAGTGGTGAGGTAACAATGAGTAATGCAGAACTATTGTTAAAAGAATGTGAATCAAATGAGATACCAGTTGATTATGAAATTTACGCCTACCCTATTTCTGAATCGTGGGATATGGGTATAGGTACAAGGTTTGATGATATATCAACAGATGGTTGTACTTGGAATCAAAGAAAAACAAATGTTAACTGGTTGATAGGTTCAGCATCACTTGTTAGTACTGGTTCATTTAATGGTAAAGGAGGTATGTGGTACACAGGTTCATTTGCTACTCAATCATTTACATATCAATCTCATGATATCTCGATGGATGTTACTGATACATTCAGAGCTTGGGTTAGTGGTTCACTTAATAACGAAGGATTTATTTTAAAACACGATTCACCATTAGAAAATGATACAATTGATTATGGTCAATTAAAGTTCTTTTCTAAAGAAACAAATACTATATACCAACCAAAGGTAAGAATTGGTTGGGATGATTCTAATTTTGTAACTGGTTCATTAACTGAGCTCGAGGCAGATGATATTAATGTAACATTCAAACGACTAAAGGCCAGATACAAGCGTGGAAGCAAACCTGAAATCAGAGTTTTTGCAAGAGAGAAATATCCTCTTAAAACTTACACCAACCTTTATTCTTATACTGATGTTTACTATTTACCTACTTCAAGTTTTTATCAAATAAAAGATATTGTAACTGAAGAGATTGTAGTACCATTTGGTGATTTCACAAAATTATCTTGTGATGCAAATGGAAATTATTTTAATCTTAATTTAACAAATTGGGAATATAACAGAGATTATTATATAGAAATAAAAACAAATAGGAATGGTGTAGTTGAATACTTTGCAGATAAGGATTTGACTTTCACCGTAGAAAAGTAAAATGAGCTTAAAAGATAGATTTAGAATTAATGAACTTGTAAAAAAAGGTTCTAAAGCAATAGAAAGAGATTCTTCTAAGGGCATTACTGTGCAAAAGGTTGATGGAAAACAAGTAAGAAATAAAAAAAAATCTAAAGAAAAACCTTATGGTACTGAACCAATAAAAGGAAAACAAATATCTCCAAGATTTAAATCTGATTTAAATGAAGTAGAAGAAAACTTTGTACAAGAACAAACAACATTCAGCGGTGAAACAAGTGGCTTTATAGAAAAACCAAAATATAATGAAGAAGAACTTCAAAAAGCTATTGATGTAAAGGTTGATGAATTAATAAAAAAAGAAAAACAAAAAAAAGGCCCATATGTTAAACAAGAGTTATTTGATAAATTAAGAGGTGACTTTGATAGTAGAATAACTGACATAGAAGATTTAAGAGAACAATTAGATAATGCGTTAGCACGAGTATCAGATTTAGAAACAGAAAATATTTCACTTCAACAACAACTTGATGCGGCTTTACAACAAAGAGCAGTTGCTGAAAATCAGAATACTATTACAAATGATAGATATAGTTCTTTACTTGCTGATTTTCAAAATGCAATTATAAAAGGTACTAAGGAGGCAGTTGAAAGAGTTTCACTTACTGCTCAAGTTAGAGGTTTACAGGCACAAAAAGCAACACTAATAAGAATTGAAGAACAAGAAGAAGCACAACAAGAAACACAAGCTATATTAGCAAGTTTAACAGGACCAGATAATTCTTTTGAACAAAAAGGTGAAAGTGGATATAAAGTACCACCACCACATGATGATGTAAGTTTGTTTGAAACAAGACAAATACATTTTAGAAGTAATAGAAACAGCTCAGGTTGGTCTGGTATGGATTCATTAGAACTTTATAATTTTAATGAAGAAGAATCATTATCATATAATATTAGTATTGCTGCTGGTGTAGGTGGACATGGAACTCCATGGTTAGGATTTACATCAACAAGTGGTACAATCCCACCACGAAGTGGAGAAACACCTGGTAAAGTGACTGTTGATGCTAAAAAGATTAGGAATGTAAACTCACCTAAAGGTAGAAGAAAAGAATTTACAGATGATATAACCCTTACAATTGGTAATGATACTTACGAACTAAAAGGTATATTTTATAGAAAATTAAGAAAAGGTGGAAAAGGTAACTAATGGCTGAACAATTTTTTAAAGAGATAATCGATAGAAGAGGCTACAAAGTAGAATCTGAGGATAGACAGGTATTTGAAAAAGAAATATCAAAATCTAACTTTGGTTTAGGTTGTGCTGATATGATTGAATTTATATTATATGATTCAAACAATAATCAGTTACCTCAAGGAGATTCTGGCGATTTAGTAAGATATATCAATATTGATGATGCAAATGTCAATGATTATTTTATTATTTCTAAAAACCCTAACACTAAAAAGAAAAATGATACAACAGAATTTATTGTTGATATAGAAAAATTAATTGTTGAAGCAGGATATTCAAATGGAATATTTAGAACACAAGTTACTCTATTAAACAGAAGAGCAGGTGTAGAAAATTCACAAGATAATAGTTTGTGGATTCACGAAATATCACCATCAAGAACAGAGGTAAGAGTATTACCAAATAGAGCTAAATCTAAAAACGAAGATTTAGAAAAAAGATATTCATTATTTACAGATGGAAAAAACTTTAGGGATGATACAATTTATTATGTAAATGTTTTTATAGAAAATATTAATCTACAAAAAGTTTTAGAAGATTTTTTTGTAAGTAAAGGTAGAGAAGAAGATGGAAAAAAATATTCACAATTAATATTAAAAGAATTTAAGTTAGATAATTTTGAATTATTCTTAGAAAGAGTTAAAAAGAAGTTTATAGAATCTATGCAGTTTTATTCTCAAAAAAGAATTTGGGATATCAATGATAATAGATATGGAAAACTTGCAGGTGATGAACATGACTGTGTTGAACTTTCAATAAGTGATGTAGAAGAAGCAGCTTTTACCTCTCTTATAAGATGTATTGATTTTTATTTACCCAAAAGAGATATTAAAACAAAAAGTGTTTTAACTAAGGAAGAACAAATAACATTAGATAAAGTTAAACAAATTTTGAAATCAAGTACATCAAGTGCAATATTTGATACAACAGAACCAACAGATGTAGAAGTAAAAGGTTGTACTGACCCTAACTCTTTGAATTACAACCCATATGCAACAGTTGATGATGGTAGTTGTTTATATCCTGAAGTAGAGGAAGTACGAGGATGTACTGACCCTAACTCTTTAAATTATAATCCAAAAGCCACAGTAGATGATGGTAGTTGTTTTTATGAAACAAATACTGTAAAGAAACAATATTTTATATGGTCTGAAGTTGGAACTATAACATTCATTGATAAAGACGGATTACAAGTAACTAAGGAAGGAAAAATGTTTGATTCTTATACTTGTGTTCATAAGATAGGTTCTGTTACATTTACAGGTGATGTTAGAGAAGTACCTAAACTTAGACCAGTAGCTACAACTTTCTTATTTAGAATTAGAAATGATAGGATGGAAAATAATTTCCTTAGAGGTGGAGATTTCTTTGATTTTAATCGAGGAACTGGTAATACACCAATAACAGTAACTTATAAAGATGCAAGTGGAGCTACTAAAAGGTCAAGCTCAGTATTACCACGAGGAGAAATAACAATATGTGCACAAGAAGGAAGCATTGATGCAATGCCAGGTGTATCAGTTATAAAATTAGGAGCATGTACAGGTGATATACCTGATGATATAGAAATTAATTATTTTCAACCAAGTGTATTTGAAGAGGTACAAGTATTCAATACCGACCCAAGTGGTGAGAGTCTTGCACCTGATAATGTAATAATAAATTTAACAAATTATAGATAATGGCAACAGGTAAATTTGATAGAAACTTTGAGAATCGTGATTCTAAATTTACGAATCAAGGATATACTAAGGCAGAGCCAATACCTACCTCTATGATAGAACTATTTGATAGAGATATTGGAGATGCAGCCTCTCGAAGAATTATAGAAATTAAGCCATTTGAAAAAATGGGAAGAGCTTCTAATGCAAGTGATTTAGTAGCATCTTCTCCATTTACACGAGGTAATGACCCAATTAGAGATGCTCTTATAGAACAAAGAGAAACTTCACTAGCAGAAACTCCAAAACCTTTACCAACTGCTCCACTAAAACCATTTAATAACCCAAGTAATACTGTTTCTATTAGAGTAAACTCAAATCCAATTGGTGGAACAGTAATTATAGATGGAAAAGAAACAAAAGATATTACTAACAAAACTTGTGT
>MDTD01068720.1_pt1 | contig 24602 bp, 14 predicted proteins | sample 811221 | NCBI WGS metagenome assembly MDTD01 (sample SAMN05326646, study PRJNA326480) | marine metagenome | isolation source: seawater | place: Pacific Ocean: South West | collected 2011 | reverse complement strand
TCTATTAACTCAGATTGTACAACGATTTCTATTCTATGTTCATACATCTCATCATGGAATACTACGTAACCCCTAGCATACATCCCAGGGGTCAATAAACCACTGGGGTCTACGTTTAAAATTAAATTTTCTTCAGGTTTTAAATCTACTATTAATGGTGAAACAATTATTCTTTCTATTGGCCCTGTATACTCTAATTGGTACCTTCTACTATCATTACCTTCATATTTAATTGGAATCTCTAATTGACTACGCTCCTCAAAATGTATCTTCCCTTCAAAAAATGTAGTTGAAATTCTGTTTCCAATGTTTTTCCATCCTAATTTGATATTTAATTGTGGAACATCTCCACATTTCATGATTCCAAAGACTGTACCAGAATTTGATCCTTTATTCTTGTCCCATACACCATATAAATCATAGGTTCCAATACTGAGACTATCTGCAAATGTAAGAATTCTATTATCGTCACTGAATAGTTCTGCATTTAATTCACAATCATTATTAGAATGAACTGAAATTAAAAAATTCTCACCATCCAGTAATTCCACTGGATTATTTACAACTTTTAGCAACAGTTGAGGGAGTCGGGAAGTAGTAATGTTGAAAATAATTTTTTCATTAGACATATTTTCTATGTTAATTGACCAAGGAACTAATGTTCCATATCTATCCCTAATTTCGATTCCCTCTGACCCAAATTTACTTGAATTTCTAAATAAATCCGTACTCTCACCATTACCCCTACCATTAACTAAATCTTCATTACCATCTGCTTCAACAATCATAAGATAAGGATTACTAGAATCCCTGTTGACATTATTTAAAGTCAAATTACCTACATTTTGATCTTCAATACTAACCAATAATCCAGAACCAGGTAAACCAATATCCACTCCAGACTTATGTCGATATTCCATCCACACGTATTCATTCGCTGAGATTTCTATCCTGTATGCTATCCCAGCAGATGACATGGGGCTAATAGTAAACTTATGATTAGTATTTGAACCCAAATCGTCTAAATAAATTTCTTCAAATCTCTGAACCCCCATTAAATTCATAGTAGATGCCATAGGTAATACTGGTCGACTTTCACCTGCTTGATTTTCCGCCCAGTTTCCGCTGGCCATAATATCGAAATCACCAACTCCTTTCCAATCATCCAAAGGTAAATCATCATGCACTGCATATAAGTCAGCAGCTCCGTACGAGTGTAAAACCTCATGCGATATAGTGCCTACATCACTAATTAATCCAGCCATGGCATAAGATTGAATAATTGTCTGATTGAATACAATTTCTTCATCAAGAAACCCAAAATGACTCCAAATTTCATTGCTTTTTCCTCCATCTTCTTGTACATTTCCAGTGTGCAATATCAAAATTCTATCTACTTTGTTGTCTGAATTAAGATCATAACTTGACCAGTCAACTCCATTACCATTTGCCTGATTTAGCACCTCCGTGGCTAACCCACTAGCACCTCCAGATAATCCATTTCCTGCGTCTCTAACACCATTAGAATCAGCACCATAATCTAATTCAGAATATGATGCACGAATAATTACATTATGAAAATCAAATATAAATTTAGATTGACCATTAACTACGTCTAATAAATATTCAGAAACTCCGTTGTCTCCATTTATCATCTCTCTAGCAGAATCTATATTTTTAAAATTAGTATTTGGGTTGTCAGGAAAATCAACCAGTAAAACTAACCATCTTTCGTTAGTTTGAAAGTTTAATGGAATATAATTGTTATCTTCAGACTGATTATTCACGTTTTCAATAACATCTTCAACTAAATCAGGGTTAGAGTAAACATACCAAGAGGAGGTGAATAACACTATCGCAATCGGAATAGAAATCCAAACTCGCACAAGTACCCGACAGCATAACTTTACTTCAAGAGTTGTGAATAAAACATCAAAAAAAACTAAAATTATAATATTTTTAAAATATAAGAGTTTGAAAATATTTATTTATTTTATCAGATAATCAGGTAAATGAAGTAAATTAATCCCAAGTTTCTCAAATTCCAATATAGTTTCAGCTTCAGGATTATTGACAGAAGTGATTATAATCTCGTTTGGTGAAATATCGGTACCAAATGGAGGTTTCTCTAGACTAGTCCAATATGCCACATCAGGCCTAATTATTTTATCAATTCTAGATAATTTTTCACTTACTCGATCAAATGATTTACCGAATACCCAAGGATCTGATTCTACCGCCATTCGAACTTGGAAATCAATATCTGTAATTTTAGATTCCACTGTTCTTATAGAATGAAAATCTATTAATGATAAAGTTCTGATTTGGCAATCTAAAAATTCTAGGCTTTCCAATAATTTTTTATTGATTAAGGAATGACTACAACCGGTAATAATCAAATCAGTTAATCTCACATTAACTGCATATTCTAAAACAAGATTCTGGGATTCTTCGTTAACACAAAAATCTGACATAGGAAAATATAATACTCCTTTAGGTATTGAATTTTCATCTGGTAAGTTTACAATTCCACAACAACTACATCCAACTATGGCAATTCTTCTCAGTCTTGCTTCAGAATCTAAAATTCCCTGATTAGGTTTGAGATGTGGGATTGAATTAATTCCAGGATAAAAATTTAAAAAACAATATTCTACAGAAATTAATTCCAATAAAATACCTAAAAATAACAAAGTATCATATTCCGAAGGAACAATAATCCACATTAAAAATATAGTAATTCCATGTATTCTCATTTGCCATGGAAATTTATTTTCATCTTGAGCAATTCCAGAATTTCTCAGTAGAATTGCAGAAATAATTGATAGAAATAGTAACACCTCAACATAACAAATTACTATGGCTAATTTCAACATAGATGATGCACTATATTTTGCTGTCACTCCATCTATTAAACCAGCATTATGCGCATATGAAAACCAATTAGGCAGTAATAAGAATAGAGTTAGTGAAACACTTATGGATATTACAATTGTGCCAATAAAAAATAATTGCTTTAACCATTTTCTTTCATGGAACATTAAACCAGGATTAGAAAATTTAATTATTTCTCTAAATAAAAATGGTAATGATAAAAACAATGAAATTAAGAAAATCGAAAGCCATCTTAACGAAACCCATTCAGTGGGAGAATATACGGATGTACAATCTTGGCATGGACTTAACACAGAAAAATATTCATTTAATAAACCATCTATAAAATACCATGATATTAACATAGACATAACGAAAACTGCGAGTATTCTACTTAGTCTAATACTTAGTTCATCAAGATGTGATTGTAATGGAGCATCTCTATCTGATGGTAGGGTCAAAGACATGCTAACAATTGACCCAGTACATATTTCCTAAATGAGCATTCAGACTAAATCCTTCACTTTTGGAGTAGCAATTGCTTGTATCCATGTACGATATAGCCCATATGCAGCCCAAAGGGCTAAACATCCAATCAGGATTCCTTCCGTACGGCCCCAATTTTGATAACCATAAACTGCAGCGAATAATAAAATTAGGAATAGTGAGCCTCTTTTGATTGCTTGAGGAATTGCTAATTCTTTAGCCAAATGTGGGGGTCCTCCACCGAATCTCTTCTCGTAAAACTCTCGCTGTACTATAGCACCTAAAATTAATATTCCAAGAGTTGGCCAATAATACATATTTCCATTATTAAAATAACTTTCAGCCAGTTCTCTTTGGTGTTCACGCTCGACAGCTTCTGGATCTTCTACTTGAACAAATAAAGTATCATAGTCGCCTACACTAATAGTTCTAGATTCCAATCCTTCACCTTCCTGAGATACTGCTTCGTCAGGTGAAGAAATTGTAAAGGATAAGATATTCCATTTATCTCCTTCATTAGCACCGTTTTGTCCATCTACTACATTTACAACTAAAGAAAAATGTAAATCACCGAGATCACTGTCTGGTGATGTCCAAGTTACTGACCAAGATTTGTCAGTGTTTACGAGGCTATGTCCTATAGTTCCTTCTACGTCAGGAACATAATCTACTTTAACATCATCAGACCAACTAAAATTACCTTTACCTGAATCAGTAAAAATAAATCCAGCCCCGTATGAATCTAGAGCATCTCCTGATATGATGAAATTATAATCTGTAGCTAGCGAATAGGACTCAGGAACACCACTGATTTGGACGAGTACTTCATTCGAAGGTAAACCCGCTCCATGGCAAGTGCATCCAATTTCAGTAGATAGCTGATCACCTTGTAAACCAGGGGGACCATTAGGCATCGATAGTGCAGGAACAGCCACTAATATTAGCGATAGCAATATCAAAATAATGCGGTGGTGTATACTAAACATCCTTCCCACAATGACTGCGAATCTAAATGTGCTATTGAATATTTGGTAATATAGCGTAACGGGTTATTAATTAAAGTTCTTTGAGTGCTGAATTTAATTCTGCCATCATCTTTTTACCGTCACCAAATAGCATCATAGTTTTATCCTCATAAAATAGATCATTATCCACTCCAGCGTACCCAACAGATAAACTTCTCTTGATTATTACAACTACACCTGCTTTGTCAGCATCGATTATTGGCATTCCTCCCAATGGACCTTCACCTGAACGAGCAGCAGGATTTACTGTGTCATTAGCACCAATAACTAGAGCCACGTCGCATTCTGAAAATTCAGAGTTAATTTCATCCATTTCTATTAATTTTTCATAAGGAACGTTTGCTTCAGCAAGTAAAACGTTCATATGTCCAGGCATTCTACCTGCAACGGGATGAATTGCATAACTTACATCAACATCATTTTCTTCTAAAATGTCTGCAAATTCCTTCACAAGATGCTGTGATTGAGATACCGCCATTCCATAACCAGGAACAATGATACATTTTGAAATTCCATCCAAAACCATAGCCACTTCTTCAGGATCACTTCCCACCTTAGTTCTTGTTAGGCTCTGCTTTTCAGAGCCACCGAAGGCTTTGAATAAAACATCAAATAGTTCTCTGTTCATTGCTTTACACATTATGAATGTCAGAATCAAGCCAGCAGCACCAACCATTGACCCAGCAATAATCAAAACTGTATTACCAACAACAAATCCAGTAAATGCTGCAGCAATTCCAGATAACGAATTTAATAATGAGACCACAACTGGCATATCGGCACCACCGATTGGTAAGACGAATAAAATACCGAGAACGCACGATAGTAACACTATTCCAATAATTAGTCCAACATTACCTGGATTATTTAGAGATAAAATTATCATAATAATACCCAAAATAAATAATAATGATTTAACATAATTCAACCAACTAGGCCCCCATGTAGGAAAGTTAACCCATTTTCTGCGGCCTTTATCGTCCTTCTTCGATAAAGGAAGATAAAAACCACCTTTTAATTTAAACATAGCTACTAAACTACCAGTTAGAGTCATCCATCCTACCAGCGCTGAAGCACCAATTGCTAGAATTGGTATCAGGTGGTATACCTGAAAAATTGGTTCTGCAATCGCATAATCATCTGCGGTATAGACTTTTATCGCTTCTGACAAAGCAACCAGTGCCGAAGCCGCTCCTCCGAACCCATTGAAAAGGGCTACTAGCTCGGGCATTCCAGTCATTTCGACAGTGGTAGCCATCCAATATCCGATTACTGCTCCAATTCCAAGACCAATTACTATCCACATCCATCCTTCAATTCCCTGATCTGATAATTGCATCTTAAAGACTGTAACTAGCACAGCTACGAGCATCCCTAATGCACCGTACAAATTTCCTTGAGGTGCTGTTTTAGGAGAGCTTAATTTTTTTATTCCAAAAATAAATAATGTAGCTGAAATTAAATAACCTAAATCTAAAAGAGTGGAGAAATCAACCATTAATTACCACCTCTTTTTTTTCCTCTAATCATTTGTAACATTTTGTTAGTAACCAAAAATCCACCGACTACGTTTATTGTTGCAAGAATTATAGCAATAAATGCAAATATTGTAGCTATATTGCCTTCGTTACTATTGGCTGCTAATAATGCACCAACGATACTAATTCCTGAGATTGCATTGGCACCAGACATTAATGGAGTATGTAAAGTTGGGGGCACTTTAGAAATTAATTCAAATCCAAGGAAAATAGCCAGTGCAAAAACAGTTAATGAAAGTATAAATCCTTCGAGTGTTAAAAATATACCAATAGTTTCATTCATTCTTCCTCACCTCCATAAATTAAATTTTTTAATTTAGTATGATTTTTGTGAATTTCCCCCTTTTCAGAGATAAGTATTCCACCGAATCCCGCTTTTATTCCTCCTTCATCACCTGTGAGAATTTGTTCCTCTTGATTAATTACTAACTTTCCGTCATTAACAAGAACCGTAACAAAATTTGTGATATTATTAGAATATAACATAGATGCGGTGTTTGGAACACTTCTACAAAGAATAGGTTTACCGAAGAAAGTTACACCGTCTTTAACGATTACTTCGCTAACATCTGCATGGTTAGTATTACCACCAGTATCCATGTTCATGTCTACTACCACCGAACCTTGTTTCATAATTTTGTGAAGTTTGTTATTTCGTTCTTCACTAAAAAATAACTTTGGAGCGTCCCTACCAAAAATTCTAGCGGTTGTAATTAAAGCGTCTGCTTCACTTAAGATATTTTCTACAGAGCTATCGAAAGATTCCATCAGTTCTGGATCTTCAAATAGTGAGTTTGCATGACCACTTGAGGTCTCGGCATCAACCCATCCTGGTACGTCAATAAATCTACCCCCAAGACTCTCACAATCTGTTTTTGCTGCAAGCCTCACATCAATTGCATAAACAATAGCCCCTAGTCTCTTGGCAGTGGCTATAGCTTGTAGCCCTGCTACTGCGGCACCTTGAATTACGAATTTTGCAGGGCGAATTGTTCCAGCTGCTGTAGTCATCATAGGCATTAGTTTTGGCATATGTGATGCAGCTGTCAGTGCTGCATAATACCCAGATAAATTATCCTGAGAAGAATTAACATCCATTGATTGACCCTTAGACAATCTTCGTGGAATGACTTCTAAAGATAATAATGTTATACCAGATTCTATAATCTGTTTAGCTTTCAATGAATCTCTGAATGGATCAGCAATACAAGCCAACATTGCACCACTCTTCATTTTACTAAAATCTGGTATTCCTATACTTGTCACGATATCAGAACTCATCACTACATCCGAATCTACAATTGAAGCGCCCTTTTCTTCGTATTCAGAATTTAAGTACCCAGAACTTAAACCAGCGTTATTTTCAATTAAGACTTCAAAACCTAGTTTTATTAACTTTGGAACTGAATTTGGAACTATCGAAACTCTTGGTTCTGAATCACCTTCTAAAACTGCACCTAGCCTCATAAGTGGGCCGAGTTTAAAGGGGTTATTGAAACTAACTTGATTAGAAAATAATCTTAACTATGGTCAAGATTATTTCCTTAGTCATTCTAGCCATACTCAGTGATAGTAATATGGGTCGAGGAAGAAGGAAAATTGCAGTAATTGGAGCTGGTAATGTTGGAGCAACATGTGCATTTGTTTTAGCACAAAAGAAATTAGGTGATATTGTGATGCTTGATATCTATGAAGGTTTTGCTAAAGGCAAAGCATTAGATATGAGTCAAGATGGGCAAGTTCTGAATTTCGATGGAAATATTACTGGCACCTCAAATTATGAAGATATTAGCGACTCTGATGTTGTTGTCGTCACTAGCGGATTTCCTAGGCAACCAGGTATGAGTAGAGAAGATTTGATAGAGAAAAATGCAGAAATTATCAAGCAAGTCGGAGAGGGAGTGAAAAAATTTGCTCCCAACTCTGTGGTGATCATGGTTACCAACCCACTCGATTTAATGACATACCATATGTGGAAAGTAACAGGATTTCCCAAAGAGAGAATAATTGGACAGGCTGGAGTGTTAGATAGCGCCAGAATGACACATTTCGTTGCTAAAGAAGTGGGTTGTAATGAAGAAGATGTACATGCAATGGTTTTGGGAGGTCATGGTGACACCATGGTTCCTCTACCAAGATATACAACTTGTGGAGGTATCCCGATTACACAACTTTTAGACAAAGAAAAAATTAATCAAATAATTGAAAGAACCGCTGGAGGAGGTGGTGAGATAGTGAAATTATTAGAAAGGGGGTCTGCATTTTATGCTCCAGGGTCTGCCGCTGCAATAATGGCTGAGGCTGTTTTAAACGACCGTAAAAGGTTACTACCTGCCTCAGCATATCTAGATGGTGAATATGGACTAGAAAATATTTACATTGGTGTTCCAATTATTTTGGGTTCTAGAGGAGTTGAAAAGGTTATTGAACTTGAATTGAATACAGAGGAGATAACAAGTTTACGCGGTTCTGCAGAATTCTACAAAGACCAACTAAAAAATATTCTTGGATATTAATATTTAATCGTTGCATTCATCAGTATGAACAATTTGGATTGGTCAGCATGACATCCAATTCTTACATCTATCTGGAACATGACGGGAAAATATTGCTTGTCGATTCCCAAGGAGTAGGGCCTCAGATTCCAATCCAGGGAAGAACAAGGTCCAATTCAATTGACGGTTGGATGTTAAGATTACCATCTGAATCTGAAATAAAATCAATGGGAATTAATTGGAAAAAGAAGGGTGAGTTTTTTATAAAACATCAAAAATTAACAATTAAAGTAACTAAAGGTATTCCTGAAATAGAATGGCCTCATAACTGGGCATGGAAAGACAACATTATTTCTGATTCTGCAGTTCACCCTGTAGCTAGGGAATCTGTTTACCGCTCAATTCACAGATTAGTTTCTAAAGTAATCATCAAAAATGAAAATGAAGAAATTCTGATGGCTAAAGTTAAAAGAGGACATTTTACAGGGTCTTGGACACTACCAGGTGGTTATATCGATCACGATGAGCATCCAAGATTGGGAGCTGCGAGAGAAACTCTTGAAGAGTTAGGCATTCAAATCGATATTAACGAATCTAATTCTTCAATTGTTTCTCAAAAAATATTTAGTGAAGAAGGTATTTCATTCGTTTCATTCACTTACTTAGTTACAATTTCTTCGAGTAATTTGAAATTCAAATTAAAGGATGATGAAATTGAATCAGTAAAATGGTTTGAAAAAAGAGAAGCAGTTAATTCAGCAACATCGTGGTTTGATTCCGAAGCAATTAAAAATTTAATTTAATAAATTTTTTAGTATCCCACGTTCTTCTTCATCAATTATTCCATCACTTAAAGCATCAAATACTTTTTTTACTTGTTCTGGAGATAAACCCGCCATTTCCGCAGCATTCTTGATAAGTTTAGCTTCATTATTGTCAACTGTTCCATCTGCAATAGCATGTTCAATTGCCAATTTAGTTGCAAATTGTCCTATCTTGATTGATTCAAGCCCTAAATTCTTGGCGACTTTTATTAAATCTTCAATTTCGGAAGAAGATAGTATTTTATTTGTCCTTGCCTCTTCCCATTTACCCAAAACTAATGTTTTAGCCGCTGAAAGAGCATTAGGAATTCCATCAGGGTTTGAACCACCACCTTGAGCAAACGTTGAACGACCTCCTCCTCCTCCGTTAATGTACTTTGCAATTGCGTTGAGAATTATGGATGCATCGTACCTTTCAGATGCAATACTATTTTCAGTTACAGAAACAAGTAGTTTTCCTCCTTTATCCTTACTCCCAATAATAGCTAGAGTAGGTTTTTCAATATCTCTAGTCAATTCACTAACCATTTTTGTCATTTGCTTGATATCATTGTCAACTTCTAAAATCACAATTCTAACTCCATCTAAATCGCTAGAGTCTTCACTGTTATTACCTGATGTTCGTAACCGAATAATCTCCGCTTCCAATTGCTCAATTTTTTTCCTCTGGGATTTCCATTCTTCGAAAAATCTACTAGATGTCTTTGGAAGATCTATTTCAGATACCCCAAAAGTAGATGCTGAAACCCTGATTAACTCATCTTGATTACGCCCATATTTTAATGCTGCATTCCCGGCTACAATTTGAAGCCTCTCTACACCATCTTGCACCAATGTAGATTTTACAACTCTTATTTGTCCAATCTTCCCAGGATTGTCATGATGTGTACCTCCACACGCTTGTATATCATGATCTCCAATTTTCAAAATTCTAATCATCTTAGTTTTAGGCGCACCGCCTTGATATAAATCAAATCCGAACTTAGAGTCTGCTGTTTTTCGATCTAATTCTAATTTTGTTACATTATCAATTTCTAATAAAACTTGATTAGCAATCAATTCAATTTTCTCTAAATCATGTCTAGTGAGTCTTTCAAAATGTGTAATATCTAATCTTCCTGAATCAACAGATACATTTGAACCTGCTTGAAAAATATGTGGTCCTAATACTTTCCTCGCTGCACCTCCAATTATATGTACTCCAGTATGATGATCCATATGTTGCTTTCTTCGTTCGTAATCTATAATGCCACGAATTACTGCTCCAATTTTAACTTTAGAATCTGTAAAATGAATAACATTATTTCCTTGTTTTTGACAATCTAATACTTGTGAGGTCCCATTTGGATGAATAATTTTACCAAAATCTGGTTCCTGTCCACCTCCTTCTGGATAAAATGCAGTTTTATCTAAAATTACTGCATGTGTAACATCTTCTAAATCATGAACAATTGGTAAGCAGTGTAGCACTTTAGCATTAAATTCGGTACAAAAAGAGTCTTGATAGTATAATAATTCTGTATCGTTAATTTTCTTATTTAATGACAAAATCTCTTTGTTTTTTAATTTTGAAGCCGTTTTTACAGAATCATCGTGTCTTTGTGCCATTTCAGCATTAAAACCCATTCTAAGTCTAATATTTCCATTGGAAAATCTATTTGCTACCTGTACTGCCATTTCAGGCGGAATTCCATGGCTGTCATTTAATTTGAAATAAAAACTGTCTGGTAATTCAGTCACATCTTTATCATGTTTCTTTAATTCTGATTCTACAATATTCTTCCCCCTTCTTAGGGTCTCAGAATATCTTTCTTCCTCGACTGATAGTATTTTCAATATGCCTTCAGTAGACTGTTTCAAGTTATATGTTGGAAAATTTACTTTTATGTGATGTTTTCCTAGTTCTGATAAGCTTTTGTCAATACCCAATTCGTCTCGCATTCTCATAACTCTTCTTGCCATCATTCTCGCAAGATATCCTTCTTTAGCATTTGAAGGAACTAATCCATCCCCTAACATATTTATCAAAGCCTGTAGATGATCAGGAATGGCATAAATTTTTGATAAAGTACCCATCAATACTATAATTTCATCAGTTTCAGTATTTATTCCTCTTTCTGACAGTCTTTCTACTAACTTGGAAAATATTAATTTCTCATCCGAACCAATTTCAATATTCATTATACCAGATAATTTAGATAATTCTCCTAAAAGATTGTCTAAATCTATCAAATTTAATTCTCTAATCTTATTATTGAAATCTGCTAAATCCTTCAACCATCGTACAGATTCAGGATAAATCGCTTCATAGATGGTTGGAGTTCCTGCCGCAGCCCAGCAAAATCTTTCCAAACCATATCCTGTATCAACAATCTGTAAGTCCATCTCCGAGTATTTTACCCCTTTAATCATAAATTCTCCATTTTCATCTTCCTCTAAATTCATGAAGACCAATGTTGCTAGTTCTAAACCTCCCACAATTACTTCAACAGCAGGCCCGGCATTTCCTCCTCCAGACCAAGGGTTCTCTACGTAAGTAATCTCCAACTCGTCAATTCCTAATTCCTGGGTAAATAATTCATGTGATAATTCGACACATCGATCCACCCAGTAATATTGTATTCCCTCTTTAGGTTTGTTAAATACATGGTGCGCCATCATTTCAAAAGTGGTTAAATGTCTGCCTGAATGTCCGACAGCATCTACGTCTGTTAATCTTATACATGGCTGAGAAATTGTCAGAGGATTTGCCGGTGGATCTACCATACCACTAGTAACATGTGGTTGAAAATCTGCTATTGATGCTATGGTTAAATGAATATCATCTCTCCACCTTGCTATAATTGGATACGGGGATATTTTAGTATGGTTTCTAATCTCGAAAAAACGTAGAAAACGCTGTCTCATTTTATTTTTTAATTCTACTCCTTTTTCATCAAATCCCGATATTAATGGATTACCAATGAATGTATATTCATCAAGATTAGTATCTCCACAAGTTACTCTAGTAGGATCAGAAGTCCAAAACCAGAGTTCTGTTTCTTCACACTTCTTTCGTATAAATCCCTTCTTTACAAGATAAGGTATCTCGATAGGGGGTAAGGACATCTCTTCACCTAATTCTCTTTCTCTTTGTATTCAATTAGTACGACTGTATCATCTCCATCTGCATATCCATCACCATTTAAATCGACAGAACTAAACACGTGATTTTCAAAATCTGTGCTGACTGTTCCATTAATTCCTGCATTGAACTCTTCTTTAGATGGAAAAACCGTCATGATAATTTCATGATTTTCGTCTGTGGAATAATCTAATATCTGATTTTCATTAAATTCTGCTCCCCATACTTCAAAAAAGTCTGATACTCTAATTTTCATTGGATTTGAATCAGGAATTTCAATATGCAGTTTACCATCAGAACTGTGAGTATGAATTGGATACATACAATCTTCCGTAACACCAATATTATCAGCTAAATTTACCGATTGACCATTTATTTCTATGAATAACCATGGATGGTAATGATTTATCTCGTCTGAATGTGTTACGCATACATCAAGTATCTTAGGTGTGTTATCTGATTCAGGACCGTATATTCCATAAGCGGTAATTGAAATTAAAAACACTCCAGATAATACAAGCATCCATTTCATTAAACCTCCACCAGCAGCTGCGGCTACATCTCCTCCTACCATGTGATTGGCTGAATCCTAATCACATTTAATTATTCAGCGTAGAATCCATAACACAACACCTTTGAATAAAACATCACAGCGTCGAATATGGATGACCACACATGGCGAGATTATATGGAAAGGAAATCCAATAGTATCATGAAAATGAAAAAACATGGGCTAATGAAAGTTGACGCCAATTTAATTTCCAATGAATCTCATTGGAATTTACATTCAGATGACAGAGGGCCTGAACAATTACGGAATATGGCTTGTTTACCAGGCCTAGTGGGTGATGTATGGGCTATGGCAGACTGGCACTTTGGATATGGATTTCCAATAGGAGGAGTAGCTGCAACTGATGTAGACAATGGGGGTGTAATTAGTCCAGGTGGTGTTGGTTTTGATATTAATTGTGGGGTTAGATTAGTCACTACAAATTTACAACTCAATGATATCGGTAACCTAAAATCATTAGGTAAGAGACTTGCCAAAGAGATTCCAGCTGGAACTAGTGGAAAAGGAGGTTACGAAATAAATTCATCAAAATTATCTAACATTATCACTGGTGGCGCTGAAGCTGCTTATGAACTCGGTTGGGGGCATTCTGAGGATTTATCAGCCATTGAGAGTAACGGGGTTCTTGAAGTTGACGAGCCAAATATTTCAGAAAGGGCTATAGAAAGAGGTATTCGCCAACTAGGAACACTAGGTTCAGGAAATCATTTTTTAGAGTTACAAACAGTAGATTCCATTGTAGATAAGAACACTGCTGAAGGATATGGTTTGTTTCCAAATCAAATTGTGGCAATGATTCACACTGGTTCAAGAGGTTTAGGACATCAAGTATGCTCTGATCATGTTAAAAAATTAGAATCCGGATACAAAAGAGACGGTAAAAATTGGATACATAAAGAATGGGGTATCACTTTGCCAGATCGTCAATTGGCAGCTGCACCAATCCATTCTAAATCGGGAATAGAGTATATACAGGCCATGCAATCAGCAGGAAATTTTGCATTTGCCAATAGGAGCGCATTAACCCAACGATTTAGGGACATAATTTACAAAGAATTGGGTTCAGATGCAGAAGTAGATGTACTATATGATGTATCTCACAATATCGCTAAATTTGAAAAGCATGTAATTGAAGGTGTGGCATGTAATTGTTGTGTGCATAGAAAGGGAGCTACGAGAGCTCTTCCCGTAGGGCACAAAGAATTAGACCAAAGATTTTCACAATTTGGACAACCTGTTCTAGTTCCTGGAGATATGGGTACCGCCTCATGGGTTCTATCAGGACCTAAAAAAGCTAATGTTGCCTTCGATTCCTCATGCCATGGGGCAGGAAGATCTCTTTCGAGAACACAGGCAAGAAAAAATATTAATTCTAGCGATTTACTAAAGGAACTTAATCATAAAGGAATATTAATACATGCTAAAACTGAAAATGTCCTTTCTGAAGAAGCACCTGATGCGTATAAGGATGTTGATGAGATAATCAGGATGACTGAAGATGCAGGTCTAGCTAATCCTGTATCACGACTTACCCCTTTAATTGTAATCAAAGGATAACGGAACAACATAGAAACAATATAAATCATAAATTAATCATAAAAATATCCAAAATGTTCAAGAGCGTATTTTCTAAATGCGGTGTAACTTGGATTATTTCAAGGTGGGATGCACATGGAAAATAAAATTGATAACTCTAACAAAACAATTGCTAAAGTGAAAGAACTTGAAGATGAATTAAAACAACTAAAAACGTTAGTTAACACATTGCTAACTGTAATAACTGAAGAAGCTGATGGTATTCATTCGGGTTCAGCTCCAACACCTCCGGGTCAGGCTAAACGTGGTTTCAGCATGTAGATTTATTCGTAAAATTCATCTTTCATCTGTTGGACTGACCAACCAGCTTCGAGATATTGTAGTAATACCTCTTCACCCCATGAAGGAAAAGCTTCCATTGCTTCATTCAAGTCAGGATGAGAAAGCTGTTGATTTGTGTTATTATCTTGTCTTGCATTGCTAGTAGGAACTTCAGGTGCTTGCTTTTCAATAATGTCCTCCTCAATAGAAAATTCATCTTCTTTGTTTCTGAGAATTAATACAATAATTAACCCAATAACTCCAAGTAAGACAGCTCCACCTCCTCCTAATAAAAGTATCAAATTACTATCTTCATCTCTTTCACCAGATTCAACATTAATGACTGAACCACCTGAACCGAGTATTGGAACTGCCTCACTTTCGAATCCATCTACAATTATTCTTAATTCTAGATTTCCATTACTTCCAATTTCATATAAGAATGGATCAGGCTGAAAGGATTGCCCATTTGAAAGAGCTACAATTGTAGAAGAGACTGTGGTCCAATTACCAAAATCATTCTTAAATTGTAAAGATATATTACCTTCTCCCTCCGCAGTTCCTATATTCTTAGCCAAATAACTAATTGTTAAGGTTTCACCAACATACGGGTCATCAGGTAATACATTTATTTCTGAAATTTCTATTACAAAAGATTCAACATCAAGTTCTACATACCTCGGCTGAGATTCTGTACCCGTTCCTAATGGAATATTACCCGCTAAATCCTTCGTTACTACCCAAACTTTTAGTCCATCGCCCAGACTCAATCTAATTCCAGAATTAGGTCTCATGTCAATAGTCTCCTGATATGTCCATGAGGTTGTTCCTGAATCTAAACTACCTGATGCCTGTTTGACAAAAGCACTGTCTCTACTCCCAATAATTTCTGAACCTCCAAAACCGTCTGTAAAAGCCCAATAGACTTCTATTGGTCCATCAGCAATCCCGCCTTCATCATTCACAATCACAGTTACTAAAACAGAAGATAAATCATTCGAGTTCAAATTATTAAAAGTTACAGCTCCAAATGAAATTATTGGTGCTTTGCTGTCCACCACAATCATTGGTTGGAAGAGTACTTCATTCCATCTTTGACTAGTAACGTCTGAACCCAAATTAGGGATACCTTCTATGCTCATTTGAATCGGTAATCTAGGATCGCTAATTGAACGACCAGGTAAAATGATTGAAATTTCAAATTCCCCTCCTTCAGGAACAACCATCTCACTATGTACTTCTTCAGTACCGTAATTTAAATCTAAATTAACAAGCAAATCATCTGGAACAACTTGTATTGGTTCGTCAGCATTAGCAAACTTAACAACACCTTTTACTGAAATTTCGTCACCTTCTGCTGCATACAGTAGCTCTGGTGAACCTGCAGTACTTGGCGGAGTCTTATCAGTTATATTTTTTATCTCTACAAATAATTCGTTATCTAAACTCCAACGATTAGTACCTATGTTAGTCAACACTAAATCATATGTCCCAGGATTTGTAACAGGATCTGTATCTTCTAAAACAATGGATGGAAGATTCCAGCCACCCTTAGCAATCTCTGGGAAATCCCAGTTTAGAGTGAAATAAAATGTTAAATCAAATTGAGAATCATCTACCGGTTTGACTTCAACTGAATTAATAGTTAGATGGCTGTCCAGAGGAGTGCTAAATTCATTTGAAACTGGGAAATAGCTCATTACCCCGAGTGATTCCTCTGTCTCACCAAGAAGATAAACTGTAACATATTCTAGTGTACCTATTCCATTTGGCTCATCAATCCTCATTGAAAAACTATGGTTTTGTCCTACCATTAAGTATTCCATTTCTGTGTTCATGTAGATATAATCTGATATAATTTCTGTTGGTTGATTAATTGCGGTGTATATTGTAGCATAATCTGACTCAAATCCTGGCCCACCCCCATTAGCTATCTGGTTACCTGCAAAGTCTGTAAATTCAAAGTATACACTGAACTTATTATTCTCTGAATTGACTTCTAAATTAATAGGTAAGAAACTCAATGTTTCTTCACCTGCTACGCCTGAATTGAATAATGAGACAGTTGTAGTGGCATATTCTACAGAATCTGGAACTCCATTTTTACCGTTTATTGATGGATCATACAAGTCGTGTAAATCTTGAATCCAATAATACATGACAACTTCTGAACCCAGAGATTGATTATCTGAAACAGTAAAGAGTAAGCTGATTTCTTTAGACTGGTCCCAGGTGTATCCATCTGCGTCAACATATTGTCCTGAGGTGTATATTTGTAAACGTTCAGCTACTGGTGATTCATCATCTAATCTAAATTCGACTGTAGGTTTAACTCTTGTCTCGTCATTAGCTCCAGAAATACCTTCCCCTGGACCTACCCTGATAATTTCAGCAGATATCGGGTATCTTACAGACGTACCAATGCTTCCAGCAGACCTATTGGGAGCTGTGACTTCTCCTGACCAAAAGCCAGAATCTGAAGAGGTCATATTAAACTCCACACCGTTAATTTCTGTTATTACGTGGAATGCATCTGAAGATGGTGACTTGCCTAAAGAGTCTTCAAAGGTTACATTTCCACTTACAGTTAATATTGAATCTTCTTTGACCCATGAATCTTCTAAAACTTGTCTTCCAAATTGGTCAATAATGCTGAAATCTGTAATCGTGAGATCATTCTCAACCGCCTTATATCCCGCACCACCTGATTTTGCTGAATAAGGAGCAATTCCAAAACCTGACTCATCTAAAGCTAGCGAGTTCCAGATTATTTCATCCTGATCATCCCAATCCCATTGTGTAGTAAAACTCCAGTTTACTACCCATAAATCATCAACTAGTTCTACCGATGATTCTGCTGGAATTAATGAAAGGAATTGTGAACCAATGTCTTGAGTGAATACCTTTTGACCGTTTATATCTGTTACTTTGACTCCGATGTAATCTCCATTCGATGAAGTTGCTGTAAGTCTAACAGAATCAATTAGGTTATTATTATCAGAATGAAAATGTGTAGTAGTAACTGTCTGGACATTACCATCAGGATAAAATGTCGAAGGTGGGGTAAAAGGTTCATTAGTTATTAACAAATTATGAACCACTGAGCCGTTTAAACTAATTCCACCGCGGTCGGAAACATATGATAAATTATACCTGACAAATGTGGCAGTTCCATTATCGTTACTAGATTGATGGTAAGGGTCATAAACCGATTCTAAATTTGTGATATTCTCTACTAAATCATAACCAATGGACATAGGACCAATACCTATTGAAATATTAGAATTTATGCTAGAGTCTAATAATTCTAATTCAACGTCCAGAATATTAAATAATCGATTATCCTCTATTATTTGGTTTAAGTTAGTTAATTTACCTGTTATTGGCAATTGTATAACTGATTGCTGTCCAATATTTTGAATGTTTACAATGGTTGACTGTCCTAAGCAGGTCACAGAAAAATTAGCTGAGAAGTTGTGTTGAGACTGATGACTCAAACCATTTTGGTTAGATAAGTTATATTCAATATTATTTACAATCATTGACATTAGTGCAGATTCAATGCTAGCATTAGCTGGAATTATTGACTGGACTGAATTAATCTCATTTTCCTCAAAAACAAATTCCATACCACGATCCTTAGAATCAGATATCGTATTAACTCCACTTTCTGTATATCCATAGAATCTATTTTGCCATCCAAAATGACCTACATTTGTTTCTGATTGGAATTCCCAATCAACCACACCATCATCTAGTACATCAACTACAGGGTTTAAGGCAGGGTTGACATAATACCCTATAAGATAAAAATAGTATAAATAATCGTTTGGATTTAATTCAATTTCCACTGAAAAACCTGGTTGAGGTTCGTCGAGGGAAATAATTTGATTTAAGTTCGGGCTGGAATTTACCAGAACATTTCCGTTAATGTCCTTCAATGTTACCACTGCATCTCCAACTCCAGTTAATGCGAATTTCTTCATTGGTCTTGAGGAATATAAAAATTCACTTGAAAGGATATGTGTTTGCCCATCTGAGACGGTCATATTTCCTAATTCATCTACTTCAATTCCAATATCTGGTACGTCCCACCCATTATTTACATAATAATTCGAATCAAATGAACGTATTCCACCGAAAAAAAGTTCGCTTAAAGTCGGTGACACATTAGGATCATTAGTTCCAAAATTCAGTTCAATATGTATATCTCCGTACAAATCCAAATCTAATCCTGCTATAGAAAAAGGAAAAGATAAATTTTCAAAACCAGGAATAACAACCCCCGCAGAATCAAGTAAAGAAGCACCAATCCAAGTCTCATTTGGCAAATTCATAGTTGCATCTAAAAATCCCGCTCCGAGATCATCTAGAGTTATCAAATTACTTTTCCATTTACCTTCCCTTAAGAAATAATCAACTTCTATGCCTAAATCGTCAAGGTACCATGCAGCATAATTCCATAACCCATCAGAATTATATTCGAATCTAAATTGAACTTCCGAACCTTGATATTCATCCAAAGACCCTCTCATTTTTTCCCAACCAGGGTGATTATTACAAGCTCCACCACCACTCGTTTGACCATATCCTTGGCCTACAAATGCATTAATTCCCGGATACCATCCATCTGCAGTAGGACTTGTTATTTGCCCATCATACCAAGTGTTGTTGAATCCACCAATTTCTGTGGGATGGAAATGAGTGAAATTACTGCCATTAACAGATATAAATACAGCACCACCATCATAGTTAGGTTCCCCACAAACCCAACTGTTGAAAGATAGGAAACTCGAAGCATTTTCTACAACAGAATACATCGGTGTTGTAAGTCTAGCAAAAGTCGATCCTGATGCTTGTCCATTAAGTGAAATACCATATCCATAATCGCCAGATGTAAATGAGACAGGACCATACCCTGGGTAACTTGTAGGGATCTGACCGAACTCCCATTCTGAACCTTGTGTTATCTCTAATTCAACTTCAAATCCAATAGCAGATTCTGGTACTGGGTTTTCAAAACTATCGAAGAAGGAATATTTTCCAATGGAATTTATTACATGACTCCACTCATCTATGCCTAAATTCCCACTTGGATTAAAGCCACCGTATGGTGCTTCTTGGTGCCAACCGTTATCGCCGTTATTAAAATCATCAGAAAAATAGATGTTGGCATTCTGATCCTCAATACTCAGGTTATTGACGAAAACTCCGCAGTGATTGGAGTACTGCGGGAATGAACATCCCAGAGAGTTATCTGTGGAAACCCTGATTCTGAACCATGTAGATGAATCTCCAACATAACCTGGTGGATATCTGTACTGTAAAAGTTCAAAACCTTGAGAATCTCCTGGTACCCCTGAAGAAGAACTACCAGGGACAGGGTTAGCAGATAAACCTACAGCGATGACCTCTTCCCAAGAAATGTTATCCTTACTTACCTCCACATACATATTATCTCCGTTATTACCTCCCTGTAATGCCCAATGTGCTTCAAAATATATTGAAGGATCCATTGTTGCTGAACTTAAGTCCACAGGGAAAACCAATGATCCACCAGCTCTATTGGCGTAATGACCGTTTGGATTATTACAGCCATCCGCTGGTGAACATCCAAATAACCAAGCATCATAATTTAAAACACCTGAATTAGTAATTGAAACGTTATCTAAGTACCAACCTGGACGCTCTAAAGAGTCATTAGAGGTTCTAAAATTCCACCTAAATTGTAAAGTGTTCGAATTAACAATATCTGAAACATTAGACAAATTAAATTCAGATGTCACCCACCCTGATGCATTACGACCAGCCCATACTGGGAACCCATGCACACCACCATTAATAGGGAGAGATTCTGGAATGATACTCAATGTAATATTTGTATTATTCAGTGCACTTGAATTGAATGGAGTTTCGTTACCTTGATCTATGCTATTTAGAGTTGTACCAGAGAATCCGGTGTAGTTAGCTACTAATCCCTCTTCTGTGATTACTTGCCCAATTACTGGGATATTGGTAGGAATTGTTCCGTAGACATTTATAGTGCTATTTTCTCCGTCATAATCTCCATTTAATGTGAACTCGAGTTCATTTAGTTCTGGATTTAGAGTATTAGTGTATCCACCTTCTGGCTCGATGTAATTCCAAGGACCTGAGTCAACTCTGTATTCTAGCCATGCTCCGTCTCCATCTCCATTAACGTCAGAACTAGTGTCAAAATGATACCAATGATCGAACGTTAAAGTAAAATCATTGGGGTTGGAAGGCGTCAAAAATGCAGGTAATTCGAGTGATTGATAAATTTCTCCTCTGATATATGAATTTGGATTAGTTCCTAATAGGTAGCTACCGTTGGTAGTACTGGCAGGAATTTCTCCGAAAGAAAGATTGTAAACGCCATTAGTCGGTGTAAGAGTTGGAAACACTAAATCGGTAATATCCCACAAACCTGGATCTGTACCTACAGATTGTAAAGTTCCTGGTCTTGAGTAAATCAACCCTGTTTCAAAATCTGTCATTTGATTTACGGTGGGGTCTGGTAATAATGACAATAGATCCCCGAAATGACTTAGAGTGGTACCGTCGTATGTGCCATTGGAAAAATCTGTTCCCACGGAACTTAGATACAATCCATAATCTGCATCAACCATCCCATCCACACCAACATCAACCCAACCATCTCGGATTGTAGCATTTCCAGGAACTAAAAATCCATTCACAGTTTTTTCGTCTCCAGATGAATTAATCTGATTTGGACCAGTCCAGTTCGTAATTGCTGCATTTACTGTTGGAATACAAAACATAAACACTAATATTAAACCAACGATTTTTTTATTGTTGCCATAGTTTTTTCTGAGGTCATACGTCATTTGGATACCCTACACCTCCCATGGGTGGGCATAATACATTTGAAACACACGCTTAAGAGTTCATAAAAAAGATGAAAATAGGGTGAAATTAATTTTTCGATATTAAAATGGCGCGATGGGAGAGATTTGAACTCCCGAGTCCAAGGGACACGTGATTTCCAGTCACGCGCAATACCAGGCTATGCGACCACCGCTCAGCCTTCCGTATACAACTCACTAAAAAAGTGTAAGTATAGTTAAGCAGTAGCGATTAAAAAAACATACATGTTCCGATTGGATGTTTGCCACTGTGGCTCAGGGGTAGAGCGACGCCTTGGTAAGGCGTAGGCCGCGAGTTCAATTCTCGCCAGTGGCTCTTGAAATTTATTATATCAAATTCTATTTTTTCGAATTGTTTGTGCAAGTTATCATATGTATAAATTGACACAGATAACTATGGCGGCGTCTAACCCTGCGGAAGTTAGTGCCAATATTTCAATTAAAAAAATTAATCTAAACGAAATTGAACTAAATAAGAATCTAACTCAATTTCATCCAATGTTCTCAAAAGTAGATGAGTTGCGAAAACAAATATATTACTTGAGTACATTACTAAAATCAACATGGGGGAAATCTGAGATAATTACTATTTTTATTGGGTCTCTGGCAGTAGTTCTTGGTGCGTTTACTTTTGATGGCGAATTGAGTGAAGGTGGAGATTTTCTAAAAGTAGGTATTTCTCCATTAGGTGATGGACTTAGTGCGATATCACCGGCAAGTTTTTTCCAATTAATTCTTAGCCTGATATGTTGGATTTATTTCATTTACAGGCTCTGGGAACACTATCCACTAATGAAAGGGCAGTCAGTTAGCCTACTTTTCATGTGGTTCAGCATTACTGTAATGAATATCTCATTACATCAAGGAGCACCATCATTCCCCTTAGAATTTAGTACAGATGGCATCACTATTACTCTTGGTTCATTGATAATGTCTATATTTTTAGGATTTGTTTTTACAAGAGCAGTTGTAGAGACTAGAGATATTCATGTCGAAGAAAAATTCCAAGATCCCGACCCCAGAGTTGTTGCAGATGCGCTTTACAACCACAGTTTATTAGGTTGGGTTGGAATTTTATTTATCTGGACTGCATCATGCTTCGTTAGTTCATGGGCTGGAACACACTATGTTTCCGTACGGCCGCATGGAAGTTTTATCTGGCAGATTACATACATATTTTTCGGAATTATATCTGTAGCTGGAATGTGTATTCTACTGTGGTATCCGCAATTTTTGCTCGGTTCAGGTGAAATTAAAATTAAATCAAAAAGGGCCAGAGAAATTGACGATTTAGAAATAACAATGAATTTTTTCCAAGAACAAGGTAAATGTCCTGAATGTAATCATCACTCTTCCGTTTCCAGAGATACTGAAGGATTGCCCAAAATTAAGTGCCCTACTGAAAATTGCCAAGGTGAAGGTACAATCAATACAAAATGTAATCTTTGTAGTGAGAAATTACCATCAAGAGTAATTTGTACAAATTGTGGTGTTAGCTCACCAGCATTAAAACATTTAAGCGATCAAGAAGCATGGTGATTAATTGAGTGGCACAAAAAAAACTCAGGAAAAGGTTCATAATAAAAAAAGTGAGCTTCACAACACCAAACTCAAAGATATAGAAATTCACCAGGATTACTCCGATGATGATGAAAATTGGGATGATATTGATGATATGACAATTAAATCAATATTGGCAATATGCACAATTATATTTCTCTTTTTGAGCTCAGGATTGATTTACATTGCTTGGAATAATTGGTGGAATGACGAACTGATTGGACCTGGGACATTCCTAACAAGCAGACAGGAAAATTATGAAAAACTAACAAATTTTCATGAAATAGAGTTAAATGGAGATGGAGTCATTGTTTGTATCGTAGATTCTGGAATCGATCTAACTCATCCAGATTTAAGTGATATTAAACTTGAAGGTTGGAAGGACTTCGTAAATTCAAGAACCGATATTTATGACGATCAAGGTCATGGAACTATGATGGCAGGGATTATGGTTGCAAAAGGAGGATTGACTGGATTAGCCACAGAAGTTAAATTACTAATTGCTAAGGCTTTGTCAATAGATGGTACTGGAACGGATCAAGATGTCTCAGATGCAATAAATTGGTGCGTATCAAATAACGCAGACATAATTTCACTGTCACTGGGCGGCGCCCCTGGAGTTCTACCGTCTTTATTAGGCGGTGATGCTGTAGAAAATTCTGTTGAGGAAGCAATTGATTTAGGAATATTTGTGGTCGCAGCCGCTGGAAATGATGGAGAAGAAGAGAATGATGATGATGTTAACAGTCCATGCAGCGTTGAGGATGTCATTTGTGTGGGTGGAGTAGGCATTGAAGGAGACATTTGGAGTGGGAGCAGTAAGGGGTCAAATAATTTCCAGCTAATTCCACCAAAACTTTCAAGACAAGATCCTGATAAAAAACCAGAATTAGTCGCTCCGGCTGAAAGCGTTCCTGTACTAATTTCAACAAATTCAGGTTCTAACGAACCGAGTCAGAATACCTATGGAACGGCGAGTGGGACATCTGCTGCTACAGTTTACGCATCATCCGCTTTGGCTTTAATGCTTCAAGCAAATCCAGACTTATCACGTAATGGAACCGAAGGGGGTTCCTTAGAAACAATAGAACAGGTGAAACAGTGGATTAAAGAAAGCGTTCTTCCCAAAAACAATCAAGAAGAACATGATGACTACTATGGTTATGGGATCCTTCAGGTTGATTCCTTAATTAACAGAGCTACTTAGGTATAATGCCGACCAATGTAGTGGTTTTAAGAGGAGAAAAAGCAACTCTATGTGTATCCTTGATCTCACGAATTAAATCTATCCAATGCTGAAATTGGTCAATATGATCGTTAGATGCTCCCTCAAAGGGTAC
>MDTD01139304.1_pt1 | contig 24603 bp, 24 predicted proteins | sample 811221 | NCBI WGS metagenome assembly MDTD01 (sample SAMN05326646, study PRJNA326480) | marine metagenome | isolation source: seawater | place: Pacific Ocean: South West | collected 2011 | reverse complement strand
TTTGCTAAAATTAATTTTTTATTATTCGACCTTAATGGCAAAATATCGTCATATTTTATTTCTTTATATTCTTTTATATTTTTAGTTAAAAATAATCTTCTTTGTGTTTTATCTAAGTTTTCAATTTCAATTTTAGTTTTTTTTTTTTTTATATCTTTTAATGAATGAAATAAATTTCTTACAGTTGAGACGAATTTTTTCAAATATTTTACTTCCAGAGAAGATATATGATCTGGACCAGTACTTTTGTTCGATAGAGTTATATGTTTCTCAACAATTTTAGCACCCAGAGCAACACTTGCTATAGCAAATTCATTCCCTGTTGTGTGATCTGAGACACCAAAATCATAACCATAATTTTTTAACTTATTTATAAAACCAAGGTTAGTATTTTTAAGCACTGTGGGATATTCACTTACACAATGTAATATAGCAAGTTTATTTCGATTTAACTTTAAAAAGTTTATTGTTTTTTTAATTTTTTTTTCATCACTCATGCCTGTGGATATAATAATCGGTTTTTTAAACTTTTTAATGAAATTTAGAAGATGATAATTATCAATGTCTGCCGATGAAATTTTAAAGAAAGGAACTTTAATCTTATTTAAAAAAAAAGCACTTTTATTATCAAATGGTGTAGATAAGAAAGTTATTTTTTTTTTTAAACAATATTTTTTTAAATATCTAAAATCATCAAAACTTAATTCGTAATTCTTTAGCATATTATACTGATTTTTGAAATTTGTTATCTTTTGATATGAAGCTAGTTCCTGACTTCTTAAGATAATATCGTCAGTTATATATGTTTGAAATTTCACAGCGTTACAACCAGCTGCTGAAGCGTAATCAATTAATTTTTTTGCAATATTTAAATTGCCGTTATGGTTTATTCCTATTTCTGCAATTATATATATTTGATTTTTACCTATAAAACTTTTCATAATCTCTTTTTGTAAAGCCAATGTTAGAAAATACAAAAATGTTATTAAAAAAATTTAATTTTATTTTTTTGGATTTTAAATCTTTTAATGTCTGTATTTCCATATTTATCGTTTGTAGCAATTCCAATACAATCCACATCTTTTACAGACATAGTGTCAGCATGAAAAGCATAATGCCATATGTTTTTTTTTATGTCAAAATCTAGGTTATCATGCAAATATCTTCCATTTTTAAGTTTAATAGTTAAAAAAGGTTGAGGGCCAAAAACTTTACCGGATATACACTTTATTTTTATATTAGGAACATCTGACCTATTATTAGTAAAATTAATTCTCAATTTGATTTTTTTTGATACTTTACGACCCCATAAATAATGTTGAAATGCACTTTTTGTATCTAAATATCTAAATTTAATTCTCGGATATTTTTTTGAAACTTTGCTAATCAAATGTCTTAAGTAATTTACTTCATGCTCTAAGTCTCTAAAATCATGGCTCGCTAATCCAACTAAAGCTTTTTGACCATTGCTGGCCATTTTAAAAGCTTTCTCAATTTCCTTTTCATTAATACTGGCTATTCTGTTTAATACATTTAATGCTCTTCCAATGTATCTATTGCAATTACCTGGTATTTGATAATCGAGAAATGAAGGACTATAAACTATCCAATTCTTTGGGGCTCTTCTCCAATCACCAGAACGTCCATTTTTAAAATCGATAGTCTTTTCTAAATCTTTATTATCATTTGTAGACATATTGGTAATATCAAAAGGTATCCATTGTTCTAATAATAAATTACTATCTGGCCTTTCGCTTTGAAAGCCAGCTCTAAAACAAGAAGGAAAGTTATTTCTCTCAATTATTTTTCTGCATAAAATTTGGAAAAATTCTGGAGAATTTGAGTATGATGTTGCGCATCGATGAGCTTCTTTAAATGTCGACATTGGATGAAAATGCCAAAATATTTTATCTAATTTATTTTTATATTTCTTTATTTCAGAGTAATAGAAATCATAGATTTTATGATAACCTAAAATTCTTTTTCTTGGATTAATTTTATATCCGACATGATCTAAACAATGCCAACTAAAAACCCATTCATTTGCAAAACTATCTTTGTCTTTACTTCTAAATTCTTTACTAAAAATTCTGCTATTCATATTTTTTAACATTTTTATATTTGTGTTATAATTAGTTAAATGACTATTTAGCATATTAGCAACTTCATTCTCTTTTCCATACAAAGGATATTTTTTTTCTTTAATTAATTTTAAGTTTTTTGCAGTTCTTTTCTTTAAGGGAATATCAATATTATAAACATCATAAATTCTTTGAAATTTTGCATTTAGAGATTCAAATAAAGGGCCCTCGGTATCCACTGCATGAACAATTAATACTTCACTCATAAAATTCTAATCATCTTCTCCATCAAAGTTACAAGTGTGTCTTAATTTCCAAGTTTTATTTATTCTCTTCCATATATGTGGAGATCTAAACTTACTACAATGTATATTAAAATCTTTTACTGACATATTTAAATAATCACAAATTTCATTAATATATCTAGATGGATATTCACCATCATATTTTTTAATAAGTTTTTTCCCTTCTTCGATAGATATATGATCATTTCTTATCTCTTGGCTTACATCGTATGTGGTTCTTCCAATTCCAAATTTTATAAAAGTTGTATAAAAATGAATATCATCTATTTTATCATCAATACTATGGTATTTACAATATGTACCTTGCGTTCTATATGGTCTTGGAATAAAACCACAATTTTCAACAGAATAATAATAAACTTCTTGAGGTATCCATTTTAAATAATAACCTAAATAGTGCACTTCAATTTTACTCTCAGAAAGCTCTCCAGTGTTAGCGGGTAGAAAATAATTTAAATCTTTAGGTTTTATATTATAGTTGTCTATTAAATCTTTATATTTTACACCACCAAGAAAAATATTTTCTAAATTAGAGTGTGTATAATAAGACTTATCTCTTAGTGATGTATTATTGTCTGCAATAGCATTTCCATGTTCAGCCTCATTTTCACCATAGAAAATTAATGGAATTTTATGTTTTAATGCTATTTTAATTGGGTAATTTTTTTGACCTAGTATAAATGTTTGAAAAGGATGAAGTAAATTTTTAACAGCTAAAATTGTTAATAACCTCATTACATCTGGATTTCTTTTTGCTGAAATGTTAGTAAATTTTCCTGTCTCTAACCATCGTTTAAAATTTTGATATCCATAGGTCGTATACATAACTGGTGGCCATGTAACAGTAAGTGGATTCATGCCATACTTGTATTTAAGTACATGACTTGCGTAACAACTATCTTTACCTCCGCTGCCAGGAACTATGCAATCAAATTCTCCGTGTTTTCCTCTATGTTTTTCTAATAGTTTTAATAACTCTTTTTCTCTTTTGAAAAAATCAATTTTTTTTTTTAATCTAGAATATTTCCAGCTTTCAGATATGCCATTACTATCAAATTTTAATGTATTTTTTTTTGAGTTACTATTTTGCGTAAATTCTACACTTGAATATGGTCTTTGATTTGACATCAAGCTTTTTTTACAAAATATTACTTTTTTTGGTAAACCATAAAAAACTCGTGAAGATTTGTTTTTACTCATTTATTATTCTCTCAAAAAAATTTATACCATTTTCACCACTTTTTTCTGGATGAAACTGCATTCCTATAATATTTTCACTATTTATTGATGAACAAATATTGTTATTGTTGTAATTTATATAACTGCTAATAATTTTTTTTTCTTTTGGCAAGCAATAATATGAATGTATAAAATAAAAATATTTTTTATTAAAGTTATTTAAATTTTTATTTACAATATTTAATTTTTTCCAATTTATATTTGGAAAATTTTCTTTACCTGTGGGCAAATTATCCACGCTTCCATCAATAATTCCTAATCCTTTTGTATACCCAAACTCTCTGCTACTATTAAATAATAATTGCATGCCTAAACAAATGCCAATTAATTTTTTTTTTTTTATTATAGAGTGTTCTTTAATTTTTTCAGCCAAACCATTTTTTTTCAAAACATTCATGCCTTGTTTAAAAGAGCCTACCCCTGGAATAATTATTATATCATTATTCTTATCGAGTTCGTCTGCGTTTGAAATAATTTTAACTTTGTTAGTAAATTTTTTACACAAACTGTAAATACTAAATATATTATTAAAATTTAGATTTATTAATGTAATTTTCATCATATTCTCACTTTAATATTTCTATTTTTTAAAAATTTCTTTAATTCAAAAATAATTTTTTTATTATATTTTTTTTTAGATTTAATGTAGTTTTTTAAAAACTCCAAATTACCTATCGAAGTTTTTGGTAGACTAAAACTTGTACAAGTCTTATAATGGAATAAACTTGACACTGAGACACCTGTTATATTTGTTTTTGTTATGACATCATATATATGCTGAAAATTACCCGCTCCTCCATGAACGATTACGGGAAATTTTACAGATTTTGAAATTTTTTTTGCAATATTTATATCAAAACCATTTCTCAAACCTTCTTTATTTACTGAAGTTATAAATATTTCACCCGCCCCAAGATCTTCAACTTTTTTTGCCCAATCTACTGGATTTATATTAACCAAATCTCTTCCATTTGATTTTGTAATACAGTATTTATCATTAATTTTTGTGCTTTCTAGAATAACCGTAATATTTGAAGAACCAAAAATTTTTGAAGCCTTTTTTAAAAAGCTTGGGTCCTCAATTACTTTTGAATTTAAACAAACTTTATCAGCACCACTTTTGAAAAATTTTTCAATATCTGAAATAGACCTTATTCCTCCTCCAACTGCCATAGGTATAAATATATTTTTGGAGGTTCTAGAAATAAATTTCTCTAAGTTATTAGTTCCATATAAAGTAGCCACATTATCTAAATAACAGATTTCATCAGCACCTTGATCAAAATATTCTTTAGCAAAATTGTATGGGTCTCCAATAATTCTTAAACCTTCTAAATTAATGCCCTTAATTAATAATCCATTTTTAATATCAAGTTTAGGAATAATTCTGATTAAGTTTTTATTCATTATTACAAAACAAATTTATTTTATTACAAAACAAATTTATTTTTTTTAAGAAATTTTTTAACTATATATTCATTAAATTCGTTATTTTTTGAATATCTAATTAATAAAGATTTGTCTTGTTTATAAGATTTAATCTTAAATATGTGTTTTTTACTAATTAAATTAAATAATTTTATATGTACTCTTTTTACAGTTTCCATGGAGAAATCAAATAGATTTTTATATTTTTTATTTGCTTTAACTGTTTTAATTATATCACCACCATCTAGTTGACTTGACAAATAGTGTATAGTGGCACCAACATAAGATAAATTTTTGTCATATATGGCCCAAAAATTACAAGAAGATCCCTTATAATAAGGAGATAAACCCATATGTATGTTAATTGCTTTTTTTTTAATTAGATATTTTAGGAGCCAGCCTTTAATAAAACTTGCTCCAAAAACAATATAATATTTTGATTTTAAAAATTTTTTTAATTCTTTTTTATTTAAATGATTAAGGTCTCCTTGTTGTATTGCTAAAGTATTTGAAACATTATTAATATACTGATGATTTCCGAAAAATTTTTTTTCAGATTTTTCAACATAATTAAAATATTTTTCATGTGCTTTACTTTTTTTAAAAAATCCTTTTATGAGACCTGGTTTTTTTGTTTTTGTTTCAATAACTACATTAAGTTTAAACTTTTTTGCAAAAAGATTTATTAAATGATTATGTCTTAAGCTGTTGCTTGTGAAAATTGTTATGGTCATAGTATATTATGATCTATTCTACTTATCAAAAGTTTGTTCTTAATTTTTTTACTATTAAAATTGGATATAAATCCACATTTAATATCTAATTTTTTCATTACCTTTAAAGTATATGAATTATACCTACCAAAAGGATAAGAAACTGAATTTGTTTTTATTTTAAATATTTTATCCAAATACATTTTATTAGAATTATATTCTAAATATAGTTTTTTTAAGTTATTATTATTAATATTGTGAATGTCATGAGAGTGGGAATGAAGACCTATTATATTTCCATGATTAACTAAACTTTTTATATCTTTTCTATTCATAATTAATTTTTTTCCAATTCTTCTTAGATCGTAATTTTTTTGCTTCATCATTTTATTCATAATTGAATTAAATTTATTTGATGTTAGATATTCATCTCTAATAAGTCTAAATTTTCTATCATTAAAACTGTAAAATTTATATTTTTTCAAATGATTAATAATTTTTTTTCGTGGTATTTTTTTATTATTTTGAAAAAAAATTTCAAAAAAAGATTTATAAAATTCTCTTAAATTCTTATAACACCTAAATCTAAAATCTCTGTATATTTCTAATTTTGGTATTTTTTTAAAGATTTGTGAATAAATAAAAAAAAAAGCTGTCAAATTGTGTCTTTTCATAATTGGAAATGCAATTTCATATTGACATTTTAATCCATCATCAAAAGTCAAACAAACATCATTATCTTTAATTGTGTTTTTTATTAATTTTTCAAAAAAAATATTTGCACTTATTAAGTTATATTTTTTCTTTAAATTTATTAAAATATCTTCAAATTTTCTAGAAGAAATCGAACCTTGACTTTTAATATGATTTTTATCATGAAAATGATGAAACATTATTCCAAATGCCATATTAATTTAACTTTATAGTCAAAAGCATCTGGCTTTGCATAATACTTAATCCATTTGTCATAATCCTTTTTTCACTTAAATCTTTAAATGTCCAGCTTCTAATACAATCTTTTTTATTTGGATAGAGATCAAAGGGCATATAAAAATTTTTAAATGAAACATTTTTTACCTTTTTATTTTTTTTTAAAAAATTAATTACACTTTCTTTTGAAAATATATTCCATCCTGTTTCATAATTTTTTGACTTATAATTAGCTGAAAGTTTATATCTTAATATTACATCAACAGGAAATGGATTAAATAAATCACATATGTAAATTTCACCATTTTTTTTTGACCAATAAATAAGATTATTAAAACATTTTTCAAAACTATCAAAAATTGGATGCACACCAATCATAAAAATTTTGTCAAACGAATACTTTTTATATGAACTTTTATTTAATACATTTTTTTTTAAAAAACTTACCCCTGGCACATTTATTTTAGCCTTTTTAATTAAATCACTTCTAATATCAGATCCTGTTAAATTTAAGAAAGGATTTTCTTTTTTTACAAAATATAAGAATTCTCCAGCAGCACAACCAACATCCAAGATATTAATTTTTTTTTTTGTCTTTTTTAATGCATTTTTATAGATAAATTTAAACATTTCTTTAGGTTTTTTATATCTGTTTTCGTTTAAATATAATTTGTCATGTGTTCTTTTAGCTTTTAAATTCATTTTAAAAAAGTTTATTTTTAATTTTATTTATTCATGCATTTAACATATTCAGGTTATCTATAAATTTTATCCCAATCTACTAATTCTTCAAAGATTTTTTCTAATTTCATAACAAAATTTGATCATTATTTTTTAAAATTTTATTAGCAACATCTATATCCATAATATTATCAATTTCCATCCATTCTTTTTTTGTTTTAAAAAAATTGATTTTTACTTTCTTAGATTTAATGGAGTCATTTATAAATGAGGTTAAATCTATCTTTTTATCTTTTGTCTTATAATAATTAAACAAATTGTTAAAAGATTTATTACTTAATTTAATTAAACCCATATACTGTAACAAAGGTAGTTTTTTTTTAATTTTAGTACCTATCTCTGTAATATAATTGTTTTTAGTCACTATATTTTCAGCATCCTTGATTATATTTTTATAATTCATTCTTTTTTTCCATAAATTTAGCCAATTTGAATTAAGAGGCATTAAATTTTTTTTTTTTATTTTTATTAATTTTTTAATTATGCTCCTGTTAAAAATAATGTCACCGTAGCATATGACTACATCTGATTTTTTTATATATTTTTTAACAAGAAAAGTACTCTCTACCATATTTGTTATTTTAAAGTTTTTATTATGAACTAATTTTACTTTTTTATTTAATTTGAATTCTTTATTTATTAAATTTGACTTATATCCGGTAACAATGAATACTTTTTTGAATAATGAAAAATTTGCTTTATTATAGTCAATTATTTTTTTTTTTATTTATTATTGTAAAACATTTGGGTTTATTTTTTGAAATTTTACGAAGTCTCTTACCCATTCCAGCAGCTAAATATATAAGTATCATAAATAAGTATTAATTAATTTTTTATCAAAATTTTTGAATTTTTTATATCTTTCTGGATGCCAAATTATTCCCATAATTTTAAATTTTTTATGGATGAAGGATTCTACTGTTTTATCTTCACCTTTAGCTAAAATTTTAAAACTATTTTTTAAGTTTTTGATAATTATATTATGATAGGAATTTACTATATGTTTTTTTTTTTCAATTATAATTTTATGTTGTTTTGTATGTAAATTATTATCTGTTTTTTTTAAATTTGCTCCAAATTTATAAGATAAAAACTGTGCTCCGTGACAAATTCCAAGAATTTTAATATTGAAATTATTTTTTTTTGAGAAATTAAAATAATAATTATCTAACTTAGATCTAATTATATCTGATTTAGAATTAGAAAATTTTTGTATATTGTTTCCTCCAGATATGATCATCATTGAATTTTTTGAAATTTTCTTTTTTGAATATAAAATTTCTATTTTGCTCTTAGGCTTTATAAATTTGATAAATTCAATTAATTTTTTTTCCAATGAAAACTCAAATTGACCTTTATATGTCTCTATAATTTTGGGTATTACGTAAATTTTCATTATATAATATTTATATTTTTATTGATACTATCAATCTCAATTGATTTTGAGTTAATAATTTCTTGAAATTTTTTCTCTCCAACTCCAATAGCTGCTGGAATTGAAAGTTCAGCACATCTAATTGACATATGTGAATTTGCTCCTCCATATTGGGTTACAAGTCCTTTAATTTTTCTATTAAATATAAAGTCATACCCAGGGTCTGCATTGTCAATACAAACAATGCAATCTTTTAAGTTATTTATATTATCTTTTTTCAAATAAGAAATTTTCCCCACCACCTTTTTGTTTCCAAAAAAATTTATTTTATTTTCAGATTCTTCAAAGTTATAAAGATTTTTATATGAGCAAATATTATCAGGAAATTTAAACTTTACATTTAAGTCATAATTTTTTTTATTTTCTTTTATTTGTCCTTTAAAAATAACACTTAAATCATCTGCTTCTAAATTATAATATAAGTTCAAAATATCTTTAATGTTTAAATAAGAAATTTCATTTAATTTAATTTTTAATTTTTTTGCAAGGCTTGCTAAATTTTGAAAAATTAAATCTATCGATTTTGAAAAAATATATTTTGAATATTCTCTTTGCTCAATACTTTCTTTTAAAAAAATTATAAAGTTATCAAATGAAATATTCAGTTTTGAATCATTTAAAAATTTTTTAATCTTATTTTTTTGAATGCTTGAAAATACAAATCTTTTTTTCTTTAGTTTAATAATTTTTCTTTTTTTACCAAAATAATTTTTATAATTTTGATTATAGCTTTTTGATGTAATTTCATATGTATCTGGTCTAAGATGCCCATATTTTTTTAGAAATTCTGATTTAGATTTTAAATTAAAATCTTCTAAAATCCTGGAAGCAATTGTACTGATATTATTTGATAAAAATTGATTTTTCTCTTCTTCAGTTATAATTTTTTCATGTACAAATGAGTTTAAAAACTCAGTAGCTACAAAGCCACATCTAGCTATACCAGCAAATGGAAATGTACCATATTTTTTACAATCTTGAACTAAAGAATATATTTTATCTAGATAGTACATATTCGAAGTTTCTACTTTTTTTTGCTTTATTTTTAATAAATTAATTTTTTTCATATTTTCATTTAAAGACGAAATAGTACATTTATTGATTATTTTTAAACCCTTTTTAATTTCTAGAATTTCTTTGTTTGAAAAGTTATTAGATTTTAATTCTTTTAATTTTTTTTTTGTTAAAAGAGTATAACAAGACAATAATATCTCAAATTCGACTTTATCATGTAAATTAGTATTAGATATGAACTTTTTAATATAAAAGTTAATTAATTTTTCAGACAATTTATAATTAATATTTTTTGGAAGCCATGAATTAAAATCTACTCTTACATCGATATAAGGGGTGCCAAAAAATGTAGTCATCAATTGATGAGATGAAATATCTTTAAACCCTAATGTTTTTCTATTTTCTGCCCAAATTTGATCTGTTATTAACTCTTTGTAAATCGATAATGCTAGTGGCTTTGGTTTAATACCTATAATTTCAGCAGGATTCCAATCTGGCATAACACCAAATGCGGTAGTTTTGCCATTTAAATGAGGGTTTCTCATTTTAAGTTTAATTATTTTTTTTTCTAACTTTTTAAGAATTTTTGAATAGTTTTTTGCATTAATAATTTTATCAATCTTAATTTTAATTGGTCTTACCTGCAAAAGATATAAATTGTGACTTTTGTCAATTACAAACTCTATTTCAATGTATTGATTGTTAAATTTTTTTATCAACAAATTCAAAAGTTTAATAATCTTATTTATATTTTTGTTTTTAGATTTAAAATTTTTATAGCAATAAATTTTTTTCGAATTTTTTGTTCCAGAAGTTATTAGAGTGCTATCTTTACTTTCAATTATATTAATTGTGTAGTAAGGACTATAGTTATGTAAATCGCAAGTTGTAGCAACACCAGAATACTTGATATTTTTAACCATACTTTGCGCAAATATCTCGTTTTTATCATTTTTGTATTTTTTGTAAGAATTAATTATTTTATTAACATATTTATCTAAAGAAATTAGGTCAGATGAGTCTATATTTAAATAGCTTTCAAATGCTCCAGCCATAGAGCTATTGACATTATCCTCATAAAAACACGATGATCTAAGTGCAATATTTCCTTCAAATTTTTTTTTTATTTCTTTTAAAATTTTGTTTTTATTTAATTTATACTGATTTACTTTAAATTTTAATAGTGAGGGAACATTTATACTAGTACTTGATAGAGCAAATAAATTTTGTGCTTTGGTTTTGAATTTCATATAAAAAATTTAAAATTTTATTGAAATATAATAAAGGTTTTGTATAAAAATTCCAAAGTTTAAAATTATTTTTTATTATATTAATATACATCAAAATTATTTTTATTTTAACTTACCTTCAAAAGTATATAAAAGTGTATTAATGAATTTTATACATAAATTTTAAATAGCTCAAAAAATGAACAAAATTGAAAAAAAAAATTTGAAAAAAATTATAATTTATGAAAAATCAACAATTGAACATGCAATTAAGAAATTATCAAAAACTGGTATTCAAATAATTATCGTTTGCAATAAACAAAATAAGTTAGTTGGCACAATAACAGATGGAGATGTCAGAAGAGGACTTTTAAAAAGATACTCTTTAGAAACTGATATTGATAAAATTTATAATAAAAAACCATTCTATTTAAAAAATAATTTAAGGGACTCAATTATTAATTTTATTCTTAAAAATAAATCTTTATCTCATGTTCCAATAGTAGACGACAAATTAAAATTAAAATCATTATATTTATCAAGACCATTAATAGAAAAGGATGAAAGCAAAGAAAAAAAAAATTATGTATTAATAATGGCAGGTGGATATGGAAAAAGATTAAGACCACTAACAACATCAACTCCTAAACCAATGTTGAAAATTGCAAATAAACCAATATTGGAGCATATTATAAATAGATTAAAAACTCAGGGTTTTATAAATATAATTATATCGACACATTACAAATCTAAAAAAATAATAAATTATTTTAAAAATGGAAAAAATTTTGGTGTCAATATTGAGTATATTAAAGAAAAAAAAGCTCTAGGTACAGCCGGTGCACTTTCTAAAATAAAAGGAAAAACAAAAAAACCTTTGCTTATGATAAATGGAGATATTTTAACAGAGATAGATTTCATAAAATTTATGAATTATCATATTTTGCGAAAGTCAGACGCAACAATAGCAGTGCAATCTTATAATACTTCCAATCCTTATGGTGTTTTTAAAATAAAACAATCAAGAGTGATTGATTTTTTTGAAAAACCGATTCAAACTGATTTTATTAACTCTGGAATTTACATATTAAATCCAAAATTACTGAAATTAATTCCTAAAAATATTAAATTTGATATGTCACAGTTATTAAAACTATTGATTCTTAAAAATATAAAATTATCTGCGTTTCCAATTCATGAAATTTGGAGTGATATTGGTAATATAAAAAACTTTAATTTAGCATCAAGTAACTACAAATAATTTATATAAATTCGAGACGTTTAATTTTCCTAGAAGCTTCAATAAAAAGTTTATATTCATCATCATCTACAAATTTTGAATTGAATGTTTTACTGGAGCTCCAATTTTTTGGATTTGACGGATCTTTAGGAAAAATTTTTTCTACAGATTTATTCTTTAAAATCAAACTTAGATTTCTTTTTAAATAGGGGTTTTTCTTTATTTTATTAAAGCCAAAATTAACCAATTTCATATTAAATTTTAATTTTTTTTCGTAATTAAGAAATAATAAACCCTTTCTGCAAAGATAATTTACAGTTTCAATTTCCCAATCTTCTAAGTAGCTTTTCCATTGATAAATTCTACTTTTATCAAAGCCATATTTTGGTCTTTGATCATATGAAGAAGTATTTGCATATGAAATTTTTGAATTTAATTTTTTTTTCCAATTTGTTTTTTTATAAAAAGAAGATTCATATTTTAAGTTAACAAAATTAAGAATTTTTTTACAAGTTTCTTCTGGAAATAGATGTATTTCCTCAAATTTTACGAGCATGTATTTTTTCCTTGAAAATTTTTTTAATAGTTTTTGATGATAATTAATTGAGTCTATCCACTGAAAAATTGAGTTAAAGTATCCATAGTTTTTTGAAAATGTAAGTTTTTTAAAAGAACTTAGTACTGCTCTAGGGTCTCTAATGTATTGAATTGCTTTAAATTTATTATTTAATTCAAGATATTCATTTATATTCCTCCACTCATTCGCCATACCTTCAATATTTACTTTTGGATCAACTCTAAAATTCAAATTTAAATAGCTAAATAGCTCAGTATATAAATTGCTATAATTTTTAATATTTTTTTGAATTAAATAATTATATAATTTCTTATGGCTGATTTGAATTTCATTTCGGTATTTAGATCTTAAACAAAATTCTCCAGATAAAATTAATAAATTATTTTTGTTTAAATTATTAAACTTTTTATGAATATGTCTAAAGTAATAGATGTATTCTGATAAACTAAAACAAAAAGGATTTAAAGAGAATATATTTGAGATTAATTTGCCACCAGATCTAGACGTTCCAGTTAAAAAAACATATTTTTTTTTATTCATATTTTTTTCTTATAAAATTAATATCTTCTTTTGTGTCAATATCTATTGAGCTTTTTTCATCCATTTCAAAAAACAATGTGTTAATTGAAAAAAAATTATTTTTATATTTGTTGGCTTGAGCTATGTAAATTGCTCCATTTGGTAAAAAAAAATTTTCATTTTTTTGTCTCATCAAGTTTTGAGATCTTTTATTAAAAATTGGTATAATTTTTTTTCCTTCTTTTCGTAATAACCAATTTGTTTTTATATCTGACTTAACTACTGAAATTAATGATGAAAACTTGCTTTTTTTATTTTTTTCAAAATGTTTTATAGCACTATCAATATGTTTGCTTGTTCTAAATGGTGACGAACACTGAAGCAAAACTATATAGTCAAAAAATATATTTTTTTTTTCGTAATATTTTAATAGATGATTAATTGTTTTAGATATGGGTGAAGTGTCACCAGAAAGATATTTTGGTCTTTGATATGGAACTTCAATATCTAAGCTTTTTGCAATACTTATTATTTTTTTAGAGTCAGTAGACAAAATAACTTTTGATAATTTCTTAGAATTTTTAGCTGCTAATAACGTCCAGAATGAACAAGGTTTCGAATTAATTGGTACTGTATTTTTATTTTTCAAACCTTTTGAGTTTTTTCTTGCAACACATATTCCTAAATATGAACTTTTTTTTTTGATATTTTTAGCTTTCATTTTATGCTAATTATTTATTTACCATATTTTAGGGTTATAATTAAGATTATTACTATTTAAATAAATCTTTTTATTATTTTTTATTAAACTTTTTGATAATGATTTTATTGATGTTGTATATTAAAAAATTTAATAATTAAATTCATTTAAAGTACATATAGTTTTTGGAATTGATTGTATTTTGCAATATATCAAGTTTGTGTACATTAAATTTAAAATGAAGAGTGATTGCATTTTTGCATTTAATTGAGTGTTAAGTTATAAAAAATATTATATAAAATGCAGTAAACTTATATCACTCTTAAAATTTAATAAAAGATGTTTAAAGGAAACTTTACAAGACTTCTTCCATTTTGGAAATATTATAATAAGAATAAAACTTATAGAGATTTTTTTGATCAAGCTGTTAAAAAAAAGTTAGGATCCATTTCACTTAATATTGTCAATAAAAAAGATTTTAAAATAGTAGTAGAAAATTTTGATAAAGATTACTTGCAAATGCATATTAATCATATTTTATTAAAAAATACTTATATTAATTTCTCTGATCGTTACATTATCAAAAAAAAAAAAATAAGTTTATTTAAAATTTTTATATCTGAGTTAAAGTATTTTAAGTATTTTAAACAATTTCTAAATAAATTTTTTTATATATTAAGTGTTACGCGTAACTTATTTATTTTTTCAATAAAAAAAAAAAAATTTTTTTGAAACAAAAAAATACGATATTTTAAAACAATTTTTTCATGGTGACGAATACTCCAAGTTAGATTTTTGTGATGAAATGGAGTTAAAAAAAAAATATAAAATATTAACTATATTTGATACTAAAATTAAAAAAAATTTCTCTCAACATAAGCAATTAAAAAATTTCAAAGATGATTATATTTCAATTAAAAATTTCGGTAATTTCGAAAATAATAAATTATATAAATTTAATAGTTTCAATGATAAAACAAAAAAAATTATATTAAAAATTTTTAAATTTTTTTTTTTTAAAACCTTATTACACATCTATAATATTAGATTTTCTAATAAAAGTTGAACAGTACGATCAAATTTTTAAAAATTACAAAATAAAATTGTTTGTTCATGGAAAAACTATCGATACAAATATTGCAGCAATTCGACAAGCTGCAGATTTAAATAATATTCTATGCATTAATTATTCAAGATCCTACCTTCCGAACAAATTTAATGATGTGTTAACTCAACCAGACGAATTAGTTTTTGCTTGGTCAAAAAATATGATTAATAATTATGATTATAATATAAATAAAATTAAATATTTAATTCACTCATATCCCTACTTTTCTTTATTAAATAAATCGAATAATTATGATTTTAAAAAATATAAAACGATTTCACTATTTGATGGTATTGCTGATGAAAAAAACTCAATGGATCCAGAAAATTACTTATTATCAATAAATCATATACTGGATTATGTTATTTCAAATAATGAAACATTTATTTTAGTTAAAATTAAATACAATAGAGGAAAGGAAATTTTCTTAAAAAGATTTGGAGACAAAGTAAAAAAACTTAAAAAAATAAATAGAATTTTAATTTTATCTCAGAGTTATTATAATAACCATGATATTTATAAAAATTCTTTTTTAAATATAGGAATGACAACATTGTCAACAACATTAGAAGCTTTATACAATTATTCAGATGGAATTAGCTTGGTTCAGAACTCATATGATAAAATTTTTTTAGAAAAAATTAATAAAATTTATCCATTTGCATACAAGGATAGCAAAGAATTTATAGAAAATTTTGAAAAAAAAATTAAAAATAAAAAAAAAAATGTAGATGAAGTTAATAAATTAAGAGAATTTTTTTTTGAATATAAAAATCAAAAAAATAGTAAAAAATTTTTAGATATTTATCTTTCATCATATGAAAAAGACTTAAAAAAAAGTGAACTAATTAATCGGATACTAAATGTTTATTAGATCTATTAAAAATATTTTTAGATTTAGTGCAACAAAAAGTCTATTTATAATTTTTTTAATTATAATTAATACTCTATTAGAAGTTTTAAGCATTGGAACAATTATTCCATTAATATCACTTTTTTTAAAATCAGAAATTTATCAAGTAAATTTTATTTTAAATTTCACATTAACATTTAATAAAGTTTTATTACTATTTATTATTTTTATTATATTTAAAAATTTAACTTTAATTTATTATTCATATTGCATAAATAACTTAGTAGCCCAATATAAAAGCTATTTAAGTATATCAATTTTTAAAAAAATAAATTCGCAAGATTATTTATTTTTCTCAAAAAATAAAACTTCAGATTTATTTCAATCTATAAATGATGATCCATTAATTTATACTCAACAAGGAATAAAATCATCACTAATGTTATTGGCTGATATAATTGTATCTGTATTTATAGTTTTAATTTTATTTTTTATAAATTTTAAAATTTCTCTTAGTATTTTTGGGTCAATTTCATTAATTTTTTTATTGTCATATTTATTTTTTAAAAAATATTCAACCAATCTAGGAAATATAAGAAGGAAAACAAATATACAATTGATAAATTTTATAAACAAAACTCTAAACTCTATTAAAGAAATAAAAGTGTATGGTAGTATAAATTTTTTTAATAATAAGTTAGAGAAAAATACTATTGATAACTCTAATTCTCTAGCAACCTTCGCTTGGATACAATCTTTGCCAAAAAGTATTTTTGAAATATTTATAATTATATTAGTAATATTAAATGTCTACATTATGAAGCAAAATTCTAGTATTGAGGAATTGATAAATTATGTAGGTGTTTTTATTTTTATTTCTTTAAGATTAGCACCAAATATCAATCGAAGTTTTACATATATTCAATCAATGAAATTTGCAAAATCTTTTGAAGAAAAAATAATTAATAATATGAAACTAAAAACTTTATCTTTTAATAATATAAATAATTCAAAATATGAACTAAGTTCTGATATTATTTTAAAAAATATTAATTTAACAATTGATGAAAAAAAAATTCTTGAGAATTTCAACTTTGTATTTAAAAAACATTCTTTCAATGGTATTTTTGGACCAAGCGGATCTGGTAAATCAAAATTAATTGAAATAATTATTGGTTTAATCAAACCTAATTCAGGAAAAATATTTTTTGGAAAAAAAGTATATGAAAATGTATCAGAAAATATATTTTCTAAAGTTGGATATTGTGCTCATACGAGTCCAATGATAAATGACACAATTGAGAATAATATTTTATTTGGACGAGCAAAAATTAAAAATCATGAAACCGTAATAAATAAACTTTTTGATATATCTGGGTTAAATTCATTAATTAGTTCTTTTCCTGAAGGAAAAAATTATATTTTGAATGAATTAGAAAATAATCTGTCATCAGGTCAAAAGCAAAGAATAGCAATATGTAGAGCTTTATACTACGAACATGATTTAATAATATTTGATGAATCAACAAATGCACTTGATGAAGAATCTGAGTTGAAAATTTTAAATAATATTAAAAAAAATTTTAACCAAACTACTTTTATAATTATATCTCACAGTAAAAGAGTAATGGATTACTGTTCAAATATTTGTAAGTTAAAATAATTAAATTACTTTGCAGGATTTCCAAATGCTTTTGAATTTTTTCTAATATTTTTTATTACATTAGACCCTGAACCAACTATTGAATTTTCTCCGATTTTAATATTGTTGATTACAGTACTTCCTGCTCCGACAAATACGTTACTTTCAATTATACAATTTCCACAAATAACAACTCCTGGCGCTATATGCACGTTATCCTTGATAATAGAATCATGATCAATTATTGAGCCTGTGTTAATTATACAATTTTTACCAATTGAAACATTATTATTGATTAGCACACCATTATTTATTAGTGTCCCTTCTCCTATTTTAGAATATTTTGATATGCTTGAATTTTTATGAATAATTTTTTCTAATTTTATTTTTTTTTTAAGTTTATTATATATTTTTTTTCTTACAGAATTTTCTCCAATACCAATAATAAAACTTTCTTTAAAATTTTTTATTAAATCTTCATTAATATAAAATCTACCAAATTTAAATCTTAAATTATTATATTTAAGAATATTTTTAATTAAATTTGCATGTAAACCATTTCCAATTATATTTATTTTTTTCATAATATTATTAAACTTTATAAATAGATTATTAAAATATTTTATTTGAATTTAAAGAAAAGATATTTTTTTTTTAAATAAATAGAAACTATTTAACTCTTTTTATTAAGATATTACATAAAATCTTATTGATTGTATCTAATAAATAAAATGTTAGTTATTTATATAAAAAATCATGAAAAAATTTAAAATAGGTAATAGAGTATATAGCAATAATTCAAATTGGAGTTTTTCTGGCAAAATTGTCAGTACGTTTGATAAACATATTAATGATTCTGTTCCTCTTTATCAAGAAGGTCATAAAATTATATTAAACTTGTCAGATTACTTCATAAAAAATAATTCTACAGTTTATGATATTGGTTCATCTACTGGTCAATTATTAAAATCTTTAAACCAAAGAAATTCTAGTAAAAAAAAAGTTAAATATTTTGGAATAGAATGTGTAAATGATATGATTAAATTTGCAAAGAAAAAAAATAATTCAAAAAATATTAATTATTTAAAAAAAGATATAATTAAACACAAATTAAAAAAAAATGATTTAACTATAAGCTATTATACCTTGCAATTTATTCCACCAAGAGTAAGGCAAAATGTTATAAATAAAATTTATAAATCATTGAATTGGGGAGGGGCATTTGTTTTTTTTGAAAAAGTAAGAGGTCCTGATGCGAGATTTCAAGACATACTTACTGGAATGTATAATGAATTTAAATTGGAAAGAGGTTATGAGCCGGAAGAAATTTTTAATAAGACGAGATCTTTAAAATCAGTTCTTGAACCATTTTCTACTTTAGGAAATTTAGGTCTTTTAAAAAGAGCTGGGTTCAAAGACATAGTCACAATTCAAAAATATATTTGTTTTGAAGGATTATTAGCAATTAAATAAATAATGAAATATGAAGATTTAATTGAAAAATTTATTTTAAATTGCGAAAATTTTTGGGACGAAGAATTTATTCTTGATATTGATAGTAAGCACAAAAATATTTTAAAAACATTTAACGAAATTTATAAGGATAATATTAATTTATTTGCTAAAAATTTGATAAATTGGGAAGGCCAAACTGATTTGGGAGCACCTTGGCAGATTAGAAAATATCATATAAAAAAATTTGGTTTTATTTCATTATTTTTAAATACTTTAAAAGAAATAAGAAGATTTATTAACGGAACAAATTTTGATAAAAATACCTTTTTTGATGATTATGAAATTTTAAAATTAACTCAATGCATAGATTTATTAAAAAAATATCCTGCTCATAAATTTCCATTAGAAAATAATATTTATTTTTTTGATAAAGAAAATAATTTGTCCGCAAATTATAGGTGGTTAAGATATATTTATCTTTCAAATCAAATTTTAAAAAATAAAATAATTGATAACAATTCTGTATGGATGGATATAGGCTCTTATTATGGTGGAGTTCAGAGTATTATAAAAAATGAAATTCCAAATTTAAAAATTATACTTTGTGATTTTAATCATCAATTATGCAGATCTTATATAAATTTATCTATTCAATTCCCACAAAATAGACATATTTTACCTAATGAAGCAATTAAATTAAATGATTTAGACTCTGTAGATAAAGGATCAATTGTTTACTTGCCTGCTAATAAACTAGATAATTTCAAAAATTGGAAAATTAATTTACTTAGTAATTTTTTCAGTTTTGGTGAAATGAAAAAAATAACATTCATGAACTATATTCAAAAAATTAAGAATTCAGAGATAAATTTTATTTATTCAGTAAATAGATTTATTAGTTCACCATTTTTCGAGAAAACATATAATACAAATCTTAATATATTTGATTATACAATAGACAATTATAGCAAGATTTATTTTGATATTTTTCCTATACATCATTATATAAAACCAAAAAGATTGCTATTTGGACGTAACTATAAACGACCTATGAGTTCACCATATTTTGAGATCTTATTAAAAAAATTGTAGGTAAAATCTTGAAAAAGAATATTTTATTTATTAATAAAATTAAAAAATATTATCTAAAATTACTTCAAAAAGATAATAGCTTGATTTTACACTCTTTTTCTCACTTATATTTTAAAAATACACATCCAAATTTTATAGACGCGACTGATATATTTAAAAAAAAAAAATTTAATATACTTAAATTTGTAAGCTATTTAATAAAAAAATTTATTTTGTCAGATAGAATAAATCAAAATATTCAAAGAGAGAAAGTAGATATTCTAATTTTATCTCATAGGCTTAAAAATGTTAAAAATAAAGATATTTATTTTGGTAGCTTTAAAAAAAAATTAAAAAAAAAAATACTTAACGTATTTATAAATCATACTTCTATCCTTTCTAAAAATTTCCTGTTGGAAAAAAATACAATTTTATTATCTACAAGATTAAATTTTTTAAAAGAATTACTATTAATTATTAGAGTAATTCTTTTTTCTATAAATAATTTAAATATATTCAGATACCATAAAAAATTGAATTCAAGACTTAGTCTTATAAGTCAAAGTCTGCACAATATGAGAATTTACGAGCAACTAAAAAAAATCTTAATTAAATTTGAACCTAAATCTGTTGTATTTACTTACGAGGGATATGCATATGAAAGATTGATTTGTAAATTATGTACAGATTTAAATATAAAAAGTTTTGGTTTTCAAACATCAGTAATAATTCCTTCCTCATACTCTATTTTTCAAAATTATACCGAAGAATACAATCCAGATATAATATTTACTCCTAATAAATATTACGAAAATATATTTAAAAAAAAATCAAATTTCAAAAAAACAAAAATTATATTTTTAGCAACAAAACAATTAAGTAGGAAAAATTATCATAAATTTAAAAATAATAATAAAGACAATATATTAGTTTTACCAGAGGGTATTCCTAGCGAGTGCTATACTTTATTTAAATTTAGTTATAAACTTGCACAAAAAAATAAAAAATTGCGTTTTATTTGGAGAATTCATCCTATCCTTGAATGGAAAGAAATAATTGAGAAATTAAATATTTTTAATCTTCCAAAAAATATAAAGATTTCAAATTCAAACTTATACAAAGATATTAAAAAATCAAAATATTGTCTTTATAGAGGATCAGGTTCAGTTATTGAGGCTTTAACAAATAATGTACTTCCCATTTATTTAAAAAACAGCAATGACATAGAAAAAATTGATCCACTATATCAATATAATAAAAATGTTATTCAAACTGAAAAAGACTTTTTAATATTGTTTAATAAATATAGAAATAAAAAAAAATATAACAATGAGTTAAAAAAATTTAGAAAATTTTTAAATATTTTCTATCAAAAAACAAGATCAAATAATTTTAAATATTTTTAATATGACGCATATAATTGAAAGCTTAAGAAAACTTATTCCTTTAACGGAAAATAATAAATCTATTCATTGGAACGAAAGATTAAATATTCAAAATTTAAATTTAGAAAATTTAAACAAAAACTTTGGATTTGGATCTTTCGAAAAAAAAAAATTTAGTAGATCAATATTACATTTTATTTTTTCAAGATATTTATTTGGTTTAAAAATTTTTAATACAAAAGAATATCAAATTTATGAAAAATTATTCAATAAAATGAATAGACAGATTGATGTTGACGCAATTAGGCATATTTTCACTTTTAATAAATTAAAAAAAAAAATAAATCCAAAAAAAATTTGTGTTATAGGCGATGGAAAGGCCAACTTTGTCTTAGGATCATATAAAATATTTCCTGATGCAAAAATTTTTTCAATTAATTTAGCAGAGACTTTATTGCACGATTATTTAATATTAAAAAAAAGTAATATAATTTTAGATACTGAAATTCATGTGGTTAATAATTTAGGTGATCTGGAGTGTGAAAATAAAAAATTATTTTTAATCCCTGCAAATAAAAAAAATCTACTTAAAAACCAAAATATTGATCTATTTGTAAATATTGTTTCATTTCAGGAGATGAATAATGAAGAGGTAAAAAATTATTTCGATATAATAAAATCCAACAGATCCTACTTGTATTGTTGCAATAGAGAAAAAAAAATTTTATCAAATAGAGAAACTTTAATTTTTAAAGAATATCCTTGGCATCCAAATCAATCACATCAGTCTGAAGTTTGTCCATGGCATCAATATTATTACTCTTTTCGTTATCCTTTTATAAGAAAATATGATGGAATCATATTACATTCTTATACAAAATTTTGATTTTATTCATTTTTTTAATAAATAAAGTAAAATATGATAAACTTCTTTTAATTTAAAAAATGAAAAAAAATTTGTTTCTTTAAAATTTATTAAAAATTCTTTGTTTCCATTTGTTAAATTATTTTTAAATTTCATGTAATTTATTTTATTAACTATTTTTTTCTTATATCTTTCGTTTTTTTCAAATACTATAAACTTATTTAAATACCAGTGCTCTAGTTCATTTATGTGTGGTAGTTCATTTTTACTTGTCTCATTTGAATTATGGATTCTATAATAAGATGTTGGTTTATTTATTCTTTTCCATTTAACTGTTTTAGATAATTCAAAAATTAAGGAATAATCACCAATTATATGATAATTTTCATCGAAAGAATATTTTTTAAAAATATTAGAATTAAATGCAAAAGTATTTATACCAAGATTATAATTATTAATTAATGAAGAGTATAAATTTCCATTAATCTTAGATTTAATTAATTTTCTTTTATTTAAATTTTGATAATATAAATAAAAATCGCTAAAAACTAAATCTATTTGATTGTTTTTAAAGCATTCGACTTGATTTTCTAACTTATTTCTTTCCCACCAATCATCATGATCTAATATGGTAATAATCTTTCCTTTCGCTTTTTTAATTGCTCTATTTCTAGCTATTGAAAGATTAGTTTCGTTGTCATTTAAGAAGTACTTAAATCTGGCTTCTTTATAGTTCATAAGTATTTTTTTTGAATTATCAATAGAATAGTTATCAAAGAAGATTAATTCCCAATTACTATAAGTTTGTTTCAAAACACTATCTAGTGCTTGATTTAAATATTTTTCACCATTTTTACAATTTACTATGATGCTAACTAATGGTTTTTCTGACATTTTTTTTAAAGTAAATATAAGTTTTTTTTAAGCCAAGATTTAAATTAACTTTTTCTTTCCAATTTATATATTTATTTAAATTATTAAGGTCAGGATATATATTTTTTGGCTCATCTTGTCTTAGCTTAATCATTCCAAATAAAGGTTTGCCCTTATTTGTGACAGATTTAATTTTTTTAATTATAGTTTTTACTTTATAAGATTTTCTTGATCCAATATTCATAATTTTACATTTTGGTTGTATTTTAAGAATCTTAGCTATGACATCAACAAAATCATCAATATATAAAAAGTTTCTAATTTGCTCACCATCTGAACATTCAAAATTCTTATCTAAAATACAATTTTTAAATACAATAGGTATAAGTCTATTATAATCTTGGTGAGGTCCGTAAATTAGATAGGGTCTAACAATTAAACCAGTAATTTTTTTTTTTTTAATTTCATTTATTAAATATTTTGAAGTTTTTAACTTAGCTTTGCTATAAAAAGATTTAAGATTTAATAGTTTTAAATTAGATTTTTCCAATTGGGGGGATTTTAAATGTCCATATTCTGTACAACTCCCGATTTGCAAAAAAAAATCAACTTTTTTTTTGAAATAATTAATTAAATTTTTAGCACCTATGTAATGACTCTTATAAACATTAATCTTATCTTTATGATTAACATATCCCGCTAAATTTATTACATAATTAAATGAATATTTCTCAATTTTATAAAATTTATCTTTATTAGAAATATCTAAAGTAATATATTTTACACCTTTCACAGTTCTATCTTTGCGAGGATTTCTAGTTGAAATACTTGTAATTATATTATTTTTTATAAATTTTTTTGCTAAATTAAAACCTATGAATCCTGTTCCCCCAACAATCAATATTTTTTTGTTTTTGATCAATTTATTTTTTAACTTTATTCTCTAATATTTCTTTGTCTCTTATTGTATCCATACATTGCCAGAACCCTTTATGCTTATAGGCGCCTAATTCTTTTTTTTTACATACTCTTTCAAGTGGCTCCCTCTCCAAATATGTTTGATCGTTCTTAATATATTTTAAAAACGCAGGTTCTATGACAAAAAAACCACCATTTATCCATCCCTCATCAAGTTTTGATTTCTCCTTAAAATAATCAACTTTTTTTCCTTTCAATTTAACAAAACCGAATCTGGCAGGC
>MDTD01188142.1_pt1 | contig 24606 bp, 21 predicted proteins | sample 811221 | NCBI WGS metagenome assembly MDTD01 (sample SAMN05326646, study PRJNA326480) | marine metagenome | isolation source: seawater | place: Pacific Ocean: South West | collected 2011 | reverse complement strand
AGACCTAAAAGAGACTGTTTAGACCGCAGGGATGAAAACAGGCCAGACAGCCCTAAATCGGATTTGTGAAATGACAGCATTAGGATTGCTAACACGCCAATTGCAATAGCCAACCCGACCTGAAAATTAACAATTTCACCAATAATAAGCGCTTCAAAAATAGCAGCTTGTAGAACTTCAGTTTTTGAAAAGGCAGTACCGGCCGCAAAACTTCTGTGATTGAACAGAGTGATCAGAAGGACCGTGAAGATCACTTGCATCAAGCCGCCTATACTGACCCATAGCCAGAACATCTGTGTGGTTTGGGGCATGCTTTGTCCGGTTGACTGCATCCACAGCCAGAGCCATAGCGCAGCAAAAGGCAGCGCATAGGAAAACCGGATATAGCTAGCCCCAAAATCCCCCATCACTGATTTCATTTTTTTCTGCCCGGCGGACCGCAGAGTTTGGGTCGTGGCTGCAATTACAGTGATGATGATCCGGAGTTCCATTGCGTGTAACTGACAGCCAAGTCCTATCAGACCGGCTTGTCACCTTTCAGCGTTATGCGGTTCAATAGGCGTTTGTGTCCGTGGTAGTCATTTACGGGATAATGCAATGTGCAGCGATTATCCCAAATTGCGACATCCCCAGCCTTCCAGGAATGTCGGCAAAGAAACTCTGGTCTAATCTGATGGGAAAATAGATAGCTTAGAAGGCCCTCGCTCTCGGCTTCAGTCCAGCCTTCAAAATGGCTGGTATGTGCAGAATTTACAAATAAAGCTTTTTTGCCTGTTTCGGGATGTGTGCGCACCACAGGATGCACTCCGACCAGTTCATTTTTATCAATATTTTGGCCACTTTCAGCCACTCTATCTGCCCGTGTTGCAGCTACAGCTTTTTTATCTGCGCGGAAAACTGCTTTTAAATCAGCCAGCGTGGATTTTAATGCATCAGATAGAAAATCATAGGCTAGATACTGATCAGCAAATAAAGTGTCGCCACCCACTGGAGGCAGCTCAAGCGCATACAACATGGTGGCCATTGGCGGGCAGAGCTGATAGGTAGTGTCTGAATGCCAGATACCACCAAAATTCACCGTTTCTGTTTCTTTTTTTAATACGGGCGTGATTTCGGGGAACTCTTCAAGTCCTCTCAAAAATGGATAAATGTCAGGGGTTCCTAGTTGGCGAGCAAAAGAGAGGTAATCTGCGGGAGTTAAATGCTGACCACGTATAAATACCGCTTGGTATTCAAGCCATAAGCCACGCAGACTTTGTAGCTGTTCATTTGTCAAAGTTTGTGAAAGGTCGAGACCGTAAATAATGGCTCCAATAGATGGACTGAGTGGTTCGATATGCATTTTCAAAAGGGCCTTGTAAAAGCAACTGATATAATAATGGCTTTATAATCTTCTTCTTGACTTCAATTTGCAAGGATTGAGAGCCAGCAATGTATGCAAATCAATAGTTTGACTTTCTAGTGTGCTAGTTTAAACCATTGGCTAGGACTGCCGCATGTTGTGGTTGCTGAGATTTAACCCAAAAGTTGAAAGCTTGCTCTTATGGCATGTTTGTTACAAGACCGTTCTAGGTACTTAACTTTAAGCCTTTAGGTTTTTTCATTATTTGGAAGGTGATTTTTTCTTGTGCTGGAGGTAACATAGCTTATGAGAATTTTGGTAACGGGTGCCGCAGGATTTATAGGATCTGCTCTTGCTGTCAAACTTCTTGACAGAGGGTTAGAGGTTGTTGGTGTAGATAACCATAATGATTATTATGATCCAGAGTTAAAAGAGGCCCGACTTAGGATTAATCTCAAGTATTCAAATTACAATCACCATAGAATAAGTATTGCTAACCGAACTGCACTCGAGAAAGTGTTTGCTGATTGCAAGCCACAACGTGTCGTAAATTTAGCTGCACAGGCAGGTGTTCGTTATTCCATTGAAAACCCCTATTCGTACATTGAAAGCAATGTGGTGGGATTCATTAACATACTTGAATGTTGTCGACATTCTAATGTAGAACATCTCGTTTACGCGAGTTCATCAAGCGTTTATGGGGCTAATTCCAAAATGCCATTTTCTGTTGAAGACAATGTAAACCATCCGTTATCACTTTATGCGGCGAGCAAAAAGTCGAATGAGTTAATGGCTCACACCTACAGTCATTTATATGACTTGCCAACGACGGGTTTAAGATTCTTCACCGTTTATGGACCATGGGGGCGACCAGATATGGCCTTATTCAAGTTTACAAAATTAATGTTAGAAGGAAAAAAAATACAAGTTTACAATTTTGGTCGTCATCGTAGAGACTTCACTTATATTGATGATATAGTAGAAGGTGTAGTTCGGGTCTTGGATAAAGTTCCCCAAGGCTTATCCAATTGGGATAGCGCTATACCTCAACCATCAGCAAGCAAGGCTCCTTGGAGATTATATAACATAGGCGCAGGTCGACCCACTGACCTAATGGATTTCATTGTTGCATTGGAGAATTCTCTTGGGTTGAAGGCTAGTCTAGAATTTCTGCCGCTGCAGTCAGGTGATGTGCCAGACACCTCAGCAGATATTGAAAATTTATATAAAGAATTCAGCTACAAGCCATTCACCCAAATTGAAACCGGCATTAAAAATTTTGTTGAATGGTATAAAGAATATTTCAGACCGTGAGAGCTTTACATTTATTTTTTCTGACGTTCATGATGTGAAAAATGACCCATATTAAGGTCAAAAAGGTGATGATTTTGGAAAATCCAGATAGAGAAATAGAACTGAAAAAATTGTTTCGGATTATATGGGAAGACAAGTTATATATCTTGCTCTTTGCACTCATTCCGTCGATGATTTTCACTGCAATGGAATTCACAAACAAGTCTCAAAGATATGAAACAATTACATTTCTTCTGCCAAATGAAGATGAAGAACTGTATGAGATGAAGGTTCTGAATACATCGTTGGATTTAATTAGTCTACAATCAGATAAGGGTCTGAGGAGAATAAATCAGGTTGATGTAGGAGGAGAATTTAGAAGCAAATCAGCAGAACTCATCGAAGATGAAATGCTCCCCCTATTCGTCCCTCCACAGTTATTTGAGGAGTTTTTAATTGAATTATCAAATCCTAACTTTGTTGAAGGTATTATATCGAAGCATGGTTTTTTGGACTCAAATATTTTTGAGTCTGACAAAGAATATAGGATAGCGATTAAGAGACTGGCTAATCAGATTGAAATAACGGAATACAAAAATATAGAGGCAGACGAAATCTTCGGTATGGAAGATATATGGGTTATCAAAATCGTCCATAATGAAAAAGATTTTTGGGAGAGATTCATAGAAATAGCTTATTCTGAAGCCAATGAAAAAGTGCGAAAAAAATACCTGGATATTTTTATTAGGGAAATAGAACTTGCGAAATTTATACGAAAAACACAGCTTGAAACTTTAGCTTCTGAGAGAGAGGTTCTTCTGGATATAAATGAAGAATGGCGCTCAGATAGAATACAATATCTAAAAGAGCAGGCAGAAATTGCGCGTCACTTGGGCATAGAAATGCCATCGAGTGATTTTTCGTCTATTAACGGCTACTTAAACGCATTCGAATACGAGGGTTCAAAACCAAATGGTGATTTCCCCCTTTACTTAAGTGGATATAGGGCAATTGAAAAAGAAATTACAATTATTCAAAACTGGAACGAGAAAAGCTTGTTTATTCCAGGTGTGCTGGATGCAAGCACAAAAAGCTTAATGCTTGAAAGAGATAACAAGATAAATGAATTCCAAAAACTACTAGATGACTTTTCGCTAAACACTAAAGATGGGTTTTCATTAGCAAAATCCCACTATTTATCAACAACAGTTGTTGAAGAATTGGAATCAAACTTTCAATCATTGTTGACTTTAATTGCAATAATTGGTGCTTTTGTTGGTGTTATTTTCTCTTATATTAAGGGTGTTCAAAGAGAAGCTAGAAGAGCTTAAATTGGTAAAGGAGACTTTTCTAAAAAAAGTCTACCCACTTCACTGGCTCACCTCGTTTTATGGTGCGTTTGACGTGTTTGCCAATTATTTCATCGAAGAATTTGGGAGCCAAGCCGTATCCGGGACGAATCCTTTTGATATCTGAGTTTGTGACTCTCTGGCCTTTTTTCATATCAGTGACAAAATAGAGCGATCGCCTGAATTTCATATTGGTGATCTCCTGCTCGGATCTTTGAAATTCGTCTGAGCCAATAGCAAGATGAGCAAGGTCAATTGAAGAGCGTAGTGAAATAAATTTATCAGGGGTAAGAGAAAAAGAACTGTCTGGTCCTGTATCTCTGTCATCAATTTTGAAGTGTTTTTCAATTACTACTGCTCCAAGCCCAATTGAGATAATTGACGCTGTATTGTCTAGTGTATGGTCAGAAAGCCCAACTTTTAAATTAAATTCTCTTGAAAGTGTTTTTATATTATTCAGATGTGAATTTTGGGTTGCTGCTGGATAACTACTTATGCAATGAAGTAAAATTATGGCTTCGTTACCCATCGATTTTGCAGCGTCAACAGCCTCTCCAATTTCTTCAAGTGTTCCCATGCCCGTAGACATGAATAAGGGCTTTTTGCATGCAGCCACTTTTTTAATTAGTGGAATATCTCTTAGCTCAAAGGATGCTATCTTATAAGCCGGTGTGGCTATGTCTTCTAATAAATCAACGGCCGTTTCATCAAACGGAGTAGAAAAAATAGTTACGCCTATTTTTTTTGCATAATCAAATAGAGGTTTATGCCAATCAAAAGGCGTGTGAGCTTCCTTATATAAGTCATAAAGATATTTGCCTTTCCATAGTCCTTCATCAATCTTAAATTGTTTGCCTTTGAAATCTATTGTCATGGTATCTGGTGTATAGGTTTGAAGTTTCACAGCATTAGCACCTGCATTTTTAGCAGCGAGTATCGTATTCTTCGCAGTCTCTATGGAGCCACCATGATTGGCTGACAACTCTGCAATAAGATAGGGCTTGCAAGACTTTTCAATGAAATGATTGTCAATTTTTATCATAATTCAACTCTGTAGGAAGTTTGCAGTAATTCGCATTTCATATCTTCTAATGCTTTGATTAGCTCAACATTTTGAGGTGATACGTTAATGTAAAAATACGGTGGCACGAATGAAGACTGAGTTGGATGGGGAGAATATTTTGAGAAAATAAAATTCAGAGTCACTGAAATGAATAAAGTGTTTATTTCATTTAGGTTAAGACCAATACAATTATCATGTTTTAAGTAAACGCTTCCAATTGGAGCACTATTATTGTGCACTAGGAACCAGACCCTGTAGGGTTGAGAATAAACAAATTCTTTATGATCAGCGAATTCAGGCATGATTTGGTGACTGATATTGTGTTTTCTATCTTTCAAAAGACTGTATAAACTTGATATCTGGTTTTCTGTCGGTTCCACCTTGGAGAATAAAATTCTGGGGCCTGAGAAAAGGAAAAACAAAACATCTTGTTGTTCATCAACTAACTCAAATCCTACACTGTTGAATAATTTAATACTTTGTTTGTTCTGAACTTTTATTCTTGCTTCTATTGATACGTTATAGTTGCTTAAAAATCTGTTGATCGAATTGAATAAGAGTAGTTTAGCAAGTCCTCTCCCCCTAAATTCTGGACTTAAATTAATAGATACGTCAGCAGATTTTTTTTTGTCATCTAAAATAAAACTGCAAACTCCAATATTTTTGCCCTTTAATTCGCCAATATATGTAATGTAACGATCTGAAGTTAAAACTTTTTTTAGCCATAAAGTATGCTCATCCAAGTCAACTTTATGACTGTTGAAAAACATTTTTTGACTATGCGGGTCATTCCTCCAGTTTAGAAGGTCATCTGAGTCACTCTTTTGTGCGGGTCTAACTAACATTTTGTGATTCTACATTTGGCTGTGAGTTTATTGCCAACGATTTTTGCATCTGAGAATTCTATTTTTGTGTCCCCAAACTCGACAAAAGCGGACGGATATTCTTCGCTGTCCACCATTCTAATTCTGTCATAAAGTTGTTTCAATGAGAGGTTTTCGGGCAAACGATTATCTTCGGGTGAAAGCCTTTTAAAAAATGTAGGAGTGCCCTTTTGTAGAATTGCTACTGGGCGTTTTTCTATAATTTCCAAAATCATTTCGTTAATAATCTGATTTAAATCAGACAGAATGTCGGTCAATCGCCCATTTAGTTCTATTGATCGTCGAAGGTAAATTGGTCCGCCATCTAAATCCTCTGTCATCCGCAGAGCACACACGGCCGATTCATGAAAATCTCTAATTATCAAATTTTGTATGGGGCTTCCACCTCGGCCATATGGCAAAGGCGCCGTGTGAAAAAGAATGCATTCATGGTTTTTAAAGATTGAAGGACGAACCACATGGCCCCAATGGGGAAAAAATATAAAATCTGGTTTGATGCGCCTCAAAACCTTTTGGCTCAAATCATTTTCATTTGTGATTTGGAACACCTCATGTGACTTGTTTAGCCAAGGGCTTGGCTCAAACCACTTGCGAGAGTTTGCAATTACTAATTTCATTTTAAAGTTCTATTTTACGAATTACTTGGAATGCTTCGGCCAGCTTTAGACCGACTTGATTACCGCGATATCGCGCTAAATTTTCTATGCCTTCCATTGACCTTGAATGAGGATGCTCTCTCATTTCATTTTTATAAGCTGCCAACGCAGCAATTTTTTCTTCCCAGTTTTTCTCAGCATTTATGAATAAATTTGGAACAAAGTCGCCAAACAAACTATTATGGCCGTAGTCTGTTGAAGAAGGCACCTCAAACATACGAATTTCTTTAACGCATTCTTTAGGTTGAGGCCGACATGCTGTGACCACTGCTTCTGCGACTATTCTGTGGTCAATATTAAGGTCGGAACCGCTGTGGGTGTATACTAGCTCAGGCCTCAGTTCCTCTTTAACGTCCTCAATTATTTTTACAACCTCTAACAAACTATGTGTGTCCATTTGATTGTCGGGAAAATCGTAGTTGCCAATCCAATCAAAGCCTAAAATTTGAGCGGCATTCTGCGCAGCTAACTTTCGGATTTTAGGAGCATTTTTATCTTTCAATGAGCGTGATGACACTCCATCAGTCATAGCTATTACGCTTACTGTGTCGCCATTTAGTACATGTTTCCGAATTGATGATCCGGCTCCAATAGTTTCATCATCTGAGTGGGCAACAACAAACAAAATATTTCTCTTTATCAACTATTTATCTCTCCTGATTTTGCAGGTCAAACTTTGAGTTTCACCTGCTTTTTTCATTGTCTAGCTCTAGCTCCTCAAATACTTTTTCCAGAGTTCGTTTGGTTTGTTCTAGATTCTCTAGGGTCAATGTAGGATGTACCAGAAACATAAGGCTTGATTCACCAAGCTGTTTAGAAGTTGACAAGCTTTTTTCAGGGGCCGCTCCGCATTTCTTGATGGCTTGCTCCAAATAAATTTCAGAGCATGAACCTTGTAAGCAGGGAACACCTAAATTTCGAATCTTGTCTACAACTTTGTCTCTTGACCAACTGTGTGGAAGATTTTGGTTATTTAGATATACGTAGAATTTATAATTGGCGTGCACACAACATCTATTAAGCCTATTACCAGATTTTTTTGAGCAGTTCTGATTGCAGCGAAAAGACGGTACCACAAAGTACTTTTGTTCTGGGTCTATACTTTCAATGCTCATTTTGAGAAAATTGGCATTTTCGTTTCTTTTTTCCGTCCAAGTGGCCATTTTATTTATCTGAATTCTTCCTATAGCGGCTTGCATTGAGGTCATTCTGAAATTTGAGCCAATGCTCTCATGCAACCACCTAAACCCTGGTTTATTTTGAGTTTCCGCGATAGCCCTCTGACTTTTGCCATGATCTTTATAAGACCACATTCTTTCCCACAAATTCCTATCATTCGTCGCAACCATGCCACCCTCACCGCCGGTTGTCATGATTTTATCTTGGCAGAAACTCCATGCGCCAATGTGGCCAATTGTTCCAACATGTTGGCCTTTATATTTTGCACCGTGGGCTTGAGCGCAATCTTCGATTACGAAAAATGAGTATTTCTTTGAAAGTTTCATAATCGGATCCATATCACATGGCCATCCAGCGAGGTGAACTAATATCACCGCTTTTGTTTTATCCGAAATAACCGAATTTATTGTTTGTGCTGTTAGATTTCCGCTCACTGGGTCAACATCAGCAAAAATTGGTTTAGCTCCCACATTAATCACACTGGAAACGGAAGCGATAAAACTTCTTGGTGTGACTATAACCTCATCATTTCTGCCAATATTCACCGCTCTAAGGGCAAGTTCTAAAGCAACAGTTCCGTTTGCTAATGATATGCAGTGATTTGAACCTATCCAGCGAGAAAATTCATTTTCGAAGAGTGAGCATTCTTCACCAGTCCAATAATTCACTTTATTAGATAAGAGAACATTGGAGACTGCTTTTGCCTCATCGTCAGAATAGCTCGGCCAACCGGCAAATTGGTTATTTTGCATATTTAACCATCCGCTTAGACAGGAAATGCCGGAACGCCAACCACTGTAGTGGATTTCGTTACATTTCTAATTACAACACTTCCAGCCCCAATTTTTGATTTTTCACCTAAATTGATACCATTTATAATGGATGAGCCAACCCCTACCATGCACTCATCGCCGATTTTTACATTTCCGGCAATATGTGCGCCCGGGCAAATATGAACCCCATCACCAAATTCACAATCATGGTCAACTGACGCTGTTGAATTTATAATATTTGCAATGCCCAACCTTGAGTTGGGTTGCACTACCGATCCTGCAAATACTACTGACCCTTTTCCTATTATAACATTATTTGCCACATATGATCTTGGATGGACTAAATTAATTGATTGGGCATTTGCGTTTATAAGAAGCTTTGTTTTTTTTAAACGTATCTCATTATCACCAATTGCTACAATTACTCCGTCAAATTGGTCCTTACTTTTAATTAAATCATTAAATGAACCTGAACAATTGAAACTAGTTTTTTTACATGAATCCTGGGGTTTTTCATCGAAGAAAACAATTTCTGACCAGCCTGTTTGCAAAGCGGTATCAAAAACCACTTGGGCATGGCCTCCAGTCCCAACCACTGCTAATTTTCCAGGTTTTTCATTTCTCATTTTTTTTCCATTTAAATAGCAAAATCGAGCCTTACGTTGTTGATATACGTCATTATGTTATTTTGAAATAATAAACAAAGCCTGATTAGATTCAAAAATCATTATAGTCTAAAGCGATTAGGCGCTGTCTTGGAGACATCTGACAAATGTCCATCATATACTTTTCTCAATAGATGTTCTAGTTTCATAGCCAATAAATCTCTGTCAAATAGCTCCTTAGCTAATCTTTTTGACATTTTTTCAGCATGATTTACCCATTGCTTATCTTGAATTTTTTCAGTCAAGTTTCTTACGTTTGCGCCCATGTCTTTATCATTGAGAATGAGAGCAGCTGAATATTTTGCGGCCAATTTTGGGCCCCATCCTTCAATATTGGAGATGATTGGTTTTCCTGCGGCCAATCCATCAAAAAATTTGTTTGAAGAACAGTCCTCCCATACGATCTTTGGACCGGAATATAAGATCATTACAGCATCTGCTTCTACAAGCCATTCAAAAACTGATGTTTTGGGCATTTCATCCCTGATAAAGAGGTTTGTATCTAGTACATTTTTTAGTTTTGCATATTGAATTATATTGCTCTTTTCCTTTCCATCTCCAATTGCCAGAAAAAAATAGTCGCAGCCCAATCTTTTGCATTCTGCTGCAAGGTCTACTAAAAATTTCAAGTCGTTTACCGCTCCAAATGTGCCTGCGTAAACGAAAAGCTTGGAGTTGATGCCCCAGTTTTTAAACTTTTTAGGAGCTTTATTAACTTTTTTAAAAATAGATTTGTTATCAGACGCGTTTGGAATTATTCCGATGCGTTTACCCTCATAACCCATTGCAATGATTTTTTTTCTCATACCAGGGGCTACTGTAATTATAGCATCGGACGACCTGTAAGCAATTTGCTCAAGTTTGATTGCAAAAAATTTTAAAATTGGGTTTTTTATTATACCCAATTCGATCGGAACTCTTGGCCACATATCTCTTATTTCAAGCACTAAAGGGCACTTTTTATGAAATGATGCATAAATGCCTGGAATTGCTATGGTAAGTGGAGTGCTGGTCGCCAACACCAAATCAGCTTCGATTTTTTGAACTTTAAAACTGCTTAGAATAGAAAATTTGAGAAATGAGTATATTCTTTGCCAGAACAGCATTTTATTGGAATAGGCGTTAGGCAACCAGTGAATAGTAATTCCATTTTCATGGGAACTGAACCAAGTCTTGGCATCTGATTTTTCGCTCCAACAAGTTACAACTGTAACTTGGTGGCCCATTTTTACAAGCCTTTGTGCAAATTCAAAGGACCTTGTTCCACCTGCCATTACCGGTGTCTTAAAGTGCTGGTGGAGGTAAATAATTTTCATACTAAAAACTATATTCTTCCAAAATGGAAACGATTTGTTTTGCGGCGTCACCATTTCCATACAGTTTGGTTGATTTTCCTGAGGTGCCGAATGCTGACTCAATTATATGCAGCATTGAGCTTTCATCTAATGGAGGACAAAGTCTATTCCAACCTGTAGTGATTAACTCCGTCCATTCTGTTTCATCTCTTACTGTCACACAAGGAACGCGATGAAAAAATGCTTCCTTTTGTACTCCACCTGAATCAGTCAGAATTAGCCCAGCAGTTCTTTGCAAAGACATCATTTCTAAATAACTTAATGGCTCAGTGGTTATTACTTTCTTTTTTAAGTTCTCTAATAACCCATGAGAATCAAGCTGAGCTTTTGTTCTTGGATGAAGAGGCCATATTACTTGACGTTTAATTGACTGTTCTAAAATCACACTTACTATTTTTGACAAGCGGAAAAAATTATCGGTATTCTCTGCTCTATGGATGGTGGTCAAAATGAATTTTTTTTCTTTGAGATTTAGGTTATTTATCGATGTCGGGGGTTGTATGAGTTTTTTGTTTTGTTCGATAGCCACGTCATACATCAAATCGCCAACACAGTACAATTTTTCTTTATGTAAGCCTTCTGCTTTTAAGTTTTGAATTGCTATTTGAGTTGGAGCTAAAAGTAGACTGGATACATGGTCTGTGACTACGCGATTTATTTCCTCCGGCATTTCTAAATTAAACGACCGCAGACCGGCTTCAATATGAATAACCGGTACTTTTAATTTTGAAGCGGCGAGCGCACCGGCCATTGTGGAATTAGTGTCACCAAAAACAATCACCGCATATGGTTTTTCATTATTTAGTACATTCTCAATTTCGAGCATCATTCTTCCTGTCATTGATGCATGACTGCCTCCAGAAATTCCGAGAAACCTATTTGGTTTGTCTAAATCTAATTCTTCAAAAAACACTTTAGACATATTGGAATCAAAGTGCTGCCCAGTGTGGATTAAAACTTCATTTAAATCTCTGTTTTTTTTTATTTCCTTTGATAAAGCACTGGCTTTTATAAATTGAGGCCTTGCGCCAACTATTGTTATAAGTTTTTTTTTCACATTAACCTCTTTGGATTTTTTGCAACCAACGAAGGGAAATGGCCTCTGAGAGCAATTTGCGGTTTGACATTAAATTTTCAGTCGTTAACTGAGCTTCCACTTCTCGTATACTATTTAGGAAAGGCAGGTTGCTTTTGTTATCTAAAATTAAATCTCGTAGGTAGTTTCCCAAGCCAGACTTTATCCAACATTGAGTAACATCAAACCCACGTTTTGTTCGTGATAGTCGTATTTTATTTGGAATTTGTTTTTCAAAAATCTTTCGAAGAACCCATTTTCCATATCCGTTTTGAATTTTTAACTCTTCAGGGAGTGCGAGAGCAAATTCAACTAGCCTGTAATCCATAAATGGAAGCCTGCTTTCTATTCCATTTCCCATTGAATTTTTATCTTCATAACGCAACAAGGTTGGAAGGCTAAATTTTTTTATGTCTTCTATTTGTCTTTCATGAAGACTTTGTTCTTTTGCGCCCCACAAGTTAATTGGAGCTAAAGGCAAATCAAAAAGTTTAAATTTTTCTGTACTTTTTTGATTATAACGATTGAGGTTTGCTAAGTAGTTTTTGATTGAAAATGACTCAGCAAGTAGCATTTGGAACAATGAAATTGAAAACTTGATCCCAGACAGCAGGTCTCGTCTCTGTAATGCATTTCGTAGGCATATAAAAAAGAATTTTCGATATCCAGCAAAAATCTCGTCTCCGCCTTGCCCACCCAATATGACTTTAAAGCCTGCGGTTGAAGCATTCGTAAATACTTCATTTTGGGCCATGACACTTAAACTTGAAAAAGGTGCTTCTTGGTGCTTTAGGGTGCGTTCAAAAACTTTGATTAGTTCTTGCTTTTCAAAATTTGGCCAAACAAAATGATTTGTGATTTGTTTATGTTTAGAAAAAAGTTCAACCAAACCACCCTCTGAGCCTGGTTCATTCGGGCTGCCATAAGTAAATCCATGTAAATCCTGATCTTTATCTAATGCAACGGCTCCAATCGCAGTGGAATCAAGCCCTCCACTTAGAGATAAGGCAAGTGGGACGTCAGATCGCAGTCGAACTGAAACCGATTTTTCTAAAAGGTTGAATGCGTGATGCACAAGGTCTTGTTCTGATTTACCGGATATTTTTTTCATTTGTTTTCTAACGGCACGCTCTAAAGAATACCATTCAGAAGGAAGTGGTTTATTTTTTTTGTCTTTTAGTTTCAAGTTTAAAATATGTCCGGGGGGGAGGGCCTTAACTTTTTCAAATTGCGTGGTGCTATCCCCATATTCAAAAACTGAGTAATGAGTTCCACGAGTCAAAAAATTTAAATTTGGTTCAAACCCAAAAACATTGGCAACGCCTTCTGCTGATGAGCTAAAACAAAAACAGGTATCTTGGAAATAGTAGAGTGGCTTTACACCAAATCTATCTCTTACAAGGAAAAGCTCTTCATTTTTTAAATCAACAATACAGAATGCAAACATACCATTCAAAAGGTGCAAGCAATCCGAACCCCATTTAATCCAACATTGTAATAGTACTTCACTATCACTAGCTGTCTTGAATTTCGTACCTTTTGCAAGAAGTTTTTCTCTTAATTCAAGATAATTGTAAATCTCACCATTATATATGAGCACAAACCTTTCACAACCACTATACATAGGCTGATTAGATGCTGATCCAGGCGCAATAATTGATAAACGGGTGTGTGCAAGAGTTAAAATACTGTCTGACAAATTGTGAACTTTTGTCTTACTATTGTCAGGACCTCTGTTAAGTATGGACCTTAAACCAAATTCTGACCACTTTTGTATTTTATCCTGTTTAATGTTTGATGGTGTTACAAGGCCAAAAATTCCGCACATTCGCAGTTTCCTAAATCTTATCGGGAGAGGGCTTTTTTATAAACCCTTAAGGTCTGACTAGCTGTTATTGACAGACTCATGTTTTTTACAAATTTTCTCAAATGAGGTTGAGGTCCGGACTGTATACATTTCATTATAGCGTTAGCGAGGGCTTCTTCAGTAGCGTCGGCAATAAAGCAGTTTTCTGTATTTTGAGCTATTAATCTGAGGTCACTCACATCAGTACTCACAAAAGGCAAATTACAAGCTAGTGCTTCCTTTACTACATTTGGCCATCCTTCATGGACAGATGTAATCAATAATACATCTGAAAGAGACATATATGCAAAGATCTCTTTTCTAGGCTTATCTGTAATTTCAATAAATTGGGCATTTGGTATAAACTGCTTTACTCGTTCAAATGCCGAAATTGCTAAAAAGCGTCTTTTTACTGGATAGTTGCGGGCTGATGAAACAAATAATATATAAGGACCAGCTTTCTCCTTTAATCCAAGTGTTTTTAGCGCTTGTTTATCTGAAACTGGTTTTACATCATCCAGGTCTATAGCAGTTGGAATACAGCTCAGATTTGAACGGTTCACAATTTTTGCTACTTCATCTGACATCCTATTCGAAACAACAATCACTTGGCTGAATTTGCGCAGTGAAACTTTTGTAAGTAGGCTACCAATAAATTCCCTGAACCTGTTTGGTAACTCTCCAACCCCACCAGATCCGTACCAATCTGAGCCCCTCAAAGTAATAACTTTTACTCCTGGTATTGTTGAAACTAAAAAACCACAGCCTGATCCCCATTGCGCATGTACTAAATCATAGTCTTGAGCCAATTCTTTCAATCGTCTTCTTGCCCCTAAAAATTTTATTGCTGAATAGAGGGAGCCGGTTGAAAAAATATCGACAGTCACAGTTTTTTCGGCCATCTTTGTGAGCTGTCTCTCTAAAAATACTTTATGTCCTATCCCATTTTTAGGAAAACTTGAAACCCATAAGACCTTCATTTTGGCAGCTCATGTTTTATAGAAATATGCGTTGGCTGGATTTTAGAAAACATTGTCATTATGAGAAACATGAAAACTAAAAAATCAAAACCGAGCGGCAACAAAAAGTGTTCAGTTAACATTCTTAAAGTAAGAGAGAGCATTAATATAAATAAAAGTTTATCGGAATAAAGTGTTTTTACTAAGCCGCAACACCATAAAACTCCAAAGAATAAAGCCCATATTCCTGTAAGTTGCCAAAGGCCTAAAAATGTATTGTGGGTGTTGCCATTCAAACCAATAAGGTTGACAAACGATTCTGTTTGGTCTTCACCAAAAAATAGAGAAAACAGGGTAATTTTTTCAAAAAACAACTTATATATTATAAGTCTTCCAGAAAAAAAGTCTTCACGAGCCAGGAATAAATGCAACCTTACATCATTACCAACTCCAGGTTGTCCTTCTAGGCAAAGTCTCACAAGATCATCACCTAAGCAACTTGTGCCCAAAAATATTGCTAAAGTCGTTACTGCAATGAATGCAAAAATAGCAACAAGTTTTAAATTTAATGTCCCTTTTCTGAATAAGTCACGCAAATAAATTTTTACTGCTTTCCCATAATTGAACCAAATTACAGAAAATAAAATCAAGGTAGATGTGACTATTCCACCACGACTTGTTAGCAACATTTCTGTCACAAAATAGGGAATGGCATGCAAGAGCCTAATTGTTCCAAATCGTAAGTAATGAAGAAGAAATAATGTCAAAAATAAAATTTGAGTATATGTACTCAAGGTGTTTAGGCTTGCATCGCTACCGAGCTGATAAATTTCCTTGAAAACACCAGATTTAAGTGCGAATACAAAAATTACCCAAATTGAAGTGAAAAAATAAATCCATCCATTTGGGAGTTTGTTTTTTACTAGTGCAAGTGCAACTCCAAAATTAGCTGCCAAACTCAATATTGTGCCCCAACCAAATGCAGCCTTCGCGTTAGCAAGGCTCGAGATTAGAACCATTAGTATAAAAAATTGAATAAATATTAATTCTTGAAAGGTGACCTGCCTTTTTAAAAAGACAAAGTATAGTACAGAAAGACCAATTAGAGTGCCAGCCCACGTTACATACACACCTGCAAAGTTTAAATAAGTCAGGGTGTTGCAAAAAAAGTAAAAGGCTATAAGCCAGTTAATTACGCTAAATTCTGAAGTGTTAAAAAAACTAAACTTGGGCATTTCAAAGTTATTTTTTGACAGTCGATTGATGAAAGATACTTTAATTTCTGAGTTTACTTTTTGTTGAGATTGAAAATAGGTCTGAGAAGCTCAGAGCCAGTTTGAGTAAGATGCCCCGCATCAAAATATAATGGGTAGCCGTCTTTTTGAATCAAACACTGTCCCTTGGGGCATAATATATTTTCAGCTTTCAACAGCGTAACACCTTTGAAGGCTTCATTCTCAAACATTGAGAAAAATGCTGTATTTTCATCATAATATTTTGAAAGGGTCATGCCCAACAACTCGTCATTTTCATTCTGTAGGGACTTGTAAAGTAATTTTGGGACATGAAATTCATACCCTGGTATTGGTGAAAGAATAAATGTATTAATTTTATGAGACTTTAGTTTGTTAACAGTAAGAGTTAGCGCATCAACTTGTTCTTTCTTGTCAAAAAAAGAGGAAGAATAGTGAAATAGAACCCCAGAAACTTCTCTATTTATAGCCTCTTTAACGATATCTTCAGGTTGAATACTTTCTGTCATAAGCGGATTGTTTGATACATGAAAATGAACTTTTTCGTCAAAATCTTTCAGCGTTTTCACTAATGTACTCTTTATCGCATCAGCATGACTGTTTCCAATTAAAAATATTCCAGGTTTTTCCATGTTTGGGTTGAATGTACAAATACTGGACGTAGGGTTTAATATTCTGAAGATCTTGCCACAACGATAGCTATCCCTATCAAACCAAGCCGAAAATATTTTGAGTTCAGAATGGCTGTATTTATTTTCGTTAATTGCTTTAGAGGCGGTGGCGGTACCAAAAAATAGAAAGAATATAAGAAATAAAATTCTTGCGTCGAATTTTCTATATCTTAGAGGCTCGACGAACTCAAATAGTATCCACGTAAAGAAACTTGTAATTAATAAAATTGACATAAGATCTGCCAGTGTATTAAAGCCCAATTTTGTTCCCTCAAATGGGCTGTAATTGAAAAACACGATCGTAGGAAAATGGACTAGATATAACGAATAGCTTCGTTCTCCCAAAAACACAAAAACTCTAAGGATTAAGTTTTGAGTTTCCATTAGGAGATAAATAGGTTTGTATAAAATCCATGCTGAAATAAGAGTTACATATATTGCAAAAATACCCACATGGCCTGACAAAATATTGGTTGACTGCGCCGCCATGGGAAGCGCCAGTGCAATAGTTAGAAGACAGATTGACACTATCCCCCCGAAATGACCTTGGTATTCTCCACTATGTTTTCCATATTTCCACGCAAAGTATCCAAATAAGAATTCCCAAATTCTAAACGGTAATAGAAAGAAAGAAGTTTTTGGGCTTATCGATGTAACTACTAAAGCGGAGAAAAGCGAGCAGGCAAAAATGCAATATAAAATCCAGATTTTACCTCTTGTTAAAGTGAGTAAAATCGGAAGCAGAAGGTAATATTGCATTTCAATACTGAGTGACCAGAGGTTCATAAGTGGATTGAAAGCCTCATAATCAAAGTAGCTTGTTTGCAGCCAAAAACCAAAGTTATTTAAAAAGAATGTTGCAAACAAAGCTTGTTTATATAATTGACTAAAATCAGTAAAATTTAATTTAAAACCGCCTATAAATAAGACAGTTAAAATCATCACGATGTAAGCGGGAACCAAACGCTTTATCCGCTTTCCTATAAAGTGAAACCCACTTTGATCTTGGTAGGTTTTGCCCATCAGGAAGCCACTAATTACAAAAAATATATCTACGCCCAACAAGCCGTTTTCGAAGCCAGGAATCTGCAGGTGGTATGCAACTACCCAAATGACCGCAATGGCCCTTAGTATCTGGATATCATTTCTGAAACCAGGAAAATGCTGTTTTTGATTCTCTGAATGCCTGTTGGGAGAGGTTGGTGGTTTAGCCATCAAGTAATATTTCTTGTTCAAAATAATTTCTATAACGCTCTATTGTTTGAAATTTTAAAACCCTTTCGCGAGCGGCAATTCCAAGTTTGTTTGCCGTGGATTGGTTTTTCAAAAGCTTTGTAATGGCTGTCTTTAGCTCCAGAGAACTTGGAGAAATTAATATCGCACATGTGCCATCTAGTAATTTTCTTGTTTCGCCAACGTCAGTTGCTATTATTGCACAACCAGAGGCCATAGCTTCTAACAGGCTTTGTGAAGGATAATTATTGCTAGCTTGAAGAGATAGAAAGATTTTTGTTCTCGCTAAAAGTTGAAACGGTTTATCGGTGCGATAAATTTGTGCGTTTTTTACTAAAATTTTCCGTTTGCCAAAGCCACATATATGCAGATGATATTGTTTAAAAAATTCGTCAATTTCCTCTAGAAGTTCATAACCTTTCCCGTCAACAAATCGTGCGAGCATCAAAAGGTCTATGTCTTTTTTAGTAGAATTAATTATTGCGTCATAATTTGTAAAACTGCATGGTGCGATATGGTGCTCTGATGACATGAGCACTTTAGGAACCAATTTATTTAATACTTTTTTAGGTTCTTCTGACAGGTTGTCAATTTTATCTGCTCTGTTTGCAACGATACATGCACAAATCCTATGCACTGCAGTTACAGGTAAATCACTGAAGAGCATTGCATTGGCAACGATTAGGTTTTGAGATCTTTTTTTGAACAATGCTAAAAGGCAGGAGATGTAGCCTGGGTTACTGCAACATACAATAGTTGTATTCGCATTATGAAACATGAGGTAAATTAAATGCGATAACTCTAATAAACGCTGAAACTTACCACTAAGAGAGGCTTTAAATATAATTCTATTGAGAAATTTAATTTTCACTCTACTCGATTGGCAGAAAAGTGATATTGAGTGCTCGGCACGTTTTTGTGCAATGACTGAAACATCGTAATTAACATTTTTCGATAATTCCGTTGCGAGTCGGGCATACCTTCTCTCCATTCCGCCAAAAGCATTTCCACACCAAATTACAAAAATAATTTTCTTCATGTGTTATCCAAATTGGAGTGTGGATTTTCTTTTTTCGCAAATTCATTGACCTTTCCGATGGTCTCCTCAAAGTCCATGCTGATAGCATCTAAATACCATTTTATGTTTAAATATCTCGGTTGATTTTCATCATCGATTTTCTCTAAAGCGTGTTCTCTGCTAATTTCTCCTTCGCGAATTTGATTGCTCCTGAACGTATCATGTTCTGTGAACCCAACTATTGTCCTGTAAATGTAATTGTAAAAAGCAGCGGTGCCGTCGCCTATTCTCCAAGTTGTTTTTGTATCCGGAGCTCGTTCCCAATCGTAAGTGGACAATGTTTGGTCAATTACTTTTTCATCCCAGCGCCAGAAATCAAAAATATGAAAATAGTCAGATTTTTTTGTGAAGCTTCTGTAATATTCACCAGATAGTGTGTCGAATAAGGAACGGTTAAAATAGCCAGAGCTTTCTGACATGGCTTTAAGTCTTTTCCAATGGTATTTTAGCTGTTTGGAAATTCCACTAGCATAGACTTTTTTTTCCTCAAAATCAGGCTTTATGCCTAAAAACCCAGACTTAAAATGCGTCACCTCCAAAGGGTTCACCCCCCACAAGTTTAAGGTTACTCCCGTTTGTTTTTTCACCGTTTCCACATGTCTAAAAAAGTGTTTGTCTCCGGCTGTAAGGATGCTGACCATTCCAAGGTGTGGTGACTTAAGCCAAGCATTTAAATTTTGGGCGATGTTTTTTCGTTTTCTAGATATGTCATCAGCAATAATTATATTCTCAACTCCGAGTTTTGCGCACATACGACTTATATTTCTGCGCCCTAAATCTGTCACCATACCCCAATCATATGTATAGGTGATTGGTTTCATGTCCAATTCATTAACAACAAGGTGTAGACCGTAACAGCTATCTCGGCCTCCAGAGAATGGTAAAATACACTCCGGGCCTTGAACTCTTCTATATGCTTCAACAAGTTCAAACAATTCATCCCGGGGCTTGGGCTTGTTCCTAGATTTGTAGTTAGCACAATAATTACATATGCCTTTCTCATCAAAGGATATGAAAGGCATAGTTTCGGGTAAGATGCATTTTGCACAGCGTTTATGCTCGAACTTGGGATAAAGAAGTAGTTTATCTTGACCGTGGACGACACTGAAAGTTGGAATTAGGTTTTCTGAACGTTTAGAGACTTCTGCTACTTCGTTTACATCACCAGTAGCTATATCAAAAATCACAGGAGTTTTGAGGATTTGATGGACGTTTTTACATCCAATTTCGTCAAGAGGAAATTTTTCAGAAGCAACATAAGTGCTAGAATCAATAGTGCCTGTATACAAGCTACCAACATTTGAAAAGAGAGCAACTTTTCCGAGTTGAGGAGCCAGAAGAGCGCAAGAAATTGCGCCGTTGCATTCAGAAAAGACAGCTTCTATTCCATCATTTAAACTTTTTCCAGAAGCTAGGTTTTCAAGCACGATTGCTAATATAACTTCCGAGTCAATTTTTTGTTTACGCTTTAATTTGAGTTTATTCCATATTTCGCTGTCGTTTGTTACAATCCCGTTGTGAAATAGACATAGACCATCGCGGTACAAAGGTTGATTATCTTCGAGCCCGTTCGTTATTAATCGGCTATGCCCAAAAACAATTTTTGTCTCATCAAATTTTTGGGAACTTAACAAACGCAATATGTTATTGTTCGCCCGCTGGATTTGATAGTGCTCTCCAATTTGAAATATTAAACCACTTGAATCTTGACCTCGCTGCTTTGCGTGTAAGGATAACTTTTTAAGCTTTTTTAGGTCCACCGAAGAGGGTGATATAATTCCAAAAATTCCACACATATTATAAATTTTTTATCTTCGTTTTGAGCGTTGGGGAAAGGTTGTGCCATATTTTCATGATGGTGTCCCAGTACTTTTTTTCATTGCTATAACAATCATGAAAAACCTCGGGTCGTTTGAGGTAGTCCTCTAGATTTTTTGTTGTCCATCCCATTTTTTTTAAGAAATAAGCCTCATCCTCTTCAAGTTCATTTTTTTTATTATAGGGTGGTCGCTCCAATTCTTTCAAACCTTCTTCTCTTAGAAGTTGATTAGAAAGAATTAGGTTTGATAGGTGTAATTTTCGCTTATCTACTCCAAATTTTGAGGGTAGTATGTGCCCCTGATAATAACGAGTAAAAATGGATTCACTGTGTTTGTGTTTATAGGGTTTGTAGCCATACTCGGATTGTAAAATTTTTATCGCGTCATTTTTCACATAATCTACATAGTCCAAAAAGGAGTGCCATTTCACGCCGGATATAAATCTTAGATATAGAAATTGTGTTATGCCAATGCTTGGGAATGTTTTAAATCTTTTTATCCCAGAACTTTTTGCTATAGCTTTTATATTTTTCTTATCAAAATTAAACCAATTCCAATCAGAGGGCATTTTCATCCCTTCAGTCGCTTGATTTGTGCCTGCAAGAATGTTTTTAACACCATATTTCTTTGCCTGAAAGAAATTCACCGCAAGCATGGCGTTGTCGTAAAGAAGTTCAATGTTTATGACATCGGCTTTAAAGAAGGCTTCCATTAGGTTTCGATATTCTTCCCAGTCAATAACATGAGTGTAAAGGTCGACATCAAGCTTGCGTACTAAGTTGGAAATGTTGTTCTGAGCAAGTTCGGAGTTCCAGCCGTTATCCATGTGAACGGCCAGTGGCCTTAACCCTGATTTCACCGCACAAACAAGGGCCCAAGAGCTATCAAGCCCACCAGAAACGCCAATAACACAATCATATTTCTTCCCACTTCCATCTACCTTGACCTTGTTGACAAAGTTTTGGAGTTTCAATTTTCGTGAAGCTTTTGTTTCTGATAAATATTCTAAGTTTCTTCTCTCAAATTCATTACAGAAGTTGCAAGTGCCTGTTTCGTCGAATTCTACTTCTTTGCTCGTCGTGTCCATTAGACATCTTACACATATTTTGAAAGAGGTATTTGTAGAAGGTTCACTCATTTATGTCAGCCTCATTTCTCTGAAATAACAATTCGAGTTCATTATAATTCGGGTATGAAATTAAAACGGCTCTATGTGGTCCTTGGAATACAAAGTATGACCCAGCAGCCACTGCATCTGCGCCAGCTCTGACACAATTTCTTATGTCTTCAAGCGATGATACTCCCCCAAGGGCAACCACAGGTACATCAATATCCTGGCAAGCTTTTGAAATAAGCTTTAGGTCTGGTCCGTTCATAGTTCCATCTTTATCAACTGAATTTAATAATATTTCTCCTGCACCTGCTTCCACAAAGGTTTGTATAGTTTCTTTCCAATCTAATGATTTCAATGTTTGAAGATTTCTATTGAAAAGCTTATAATTGCCAAGCCAATCCTTTTTAACATCAACTGACCCAACCACGCTTTGCGCACCAAATTTGTTTGAAATTTTTGAAATAATCTTTGTGTCCTCAAGAGCAGCTGTTTGGATTGAGAGCTTTTCTATACCAATTGAAAATAAAGTTTTTGCTTGTTCCAAATCTTTTATACCACCTCCGTAAGTAAGAGGTATAAAACACTCACCTGCGAACTCCTCAATTAGTCTATAGTTTGGTTCTGTTTTCTTTTCTGATGCTGAAATATCAATTACCAGAAGTTCATCTACTTCCTTCTCACTAAAAATTTTTATAGCATTTATTGGGTCCCCAACATATTTGGGATTGGAGAATCGTGTTGTTTTTACTAAGCCTTTATTGTGAATTAATAAACAAGGGATGACTCTATGCGCTAGCATTTTCTAGGCCTCAATAAAATTTTTCATTAATTCCATACCAAATCTGTGGCTCTTTTCAGGATGAAATTGAACTCCAAACAGATTTTTGTATTGAAATGCTGCACAAAATTCTAAGCCATGATTGGCTGTTCCAATTACGATATCTTGATTTTTAACTTCAACATAATAAGAGTGTACAAAATAAAACCTTTTTGGATGTGTATCATTATCAAAAATTTTATTTTCACGTTTTACCTTTATTTCCTTCCACCCCATATGAGGTACCTTTAAAGAAACTCCTTGATGAGGCCTGAATTTTTTGACTGAAGCAGATACAAGCCCCAGTCCTGGAAGGTCACTCTCCTCACTTCGCTCACAAAGCAGTTGCATTCCCAAGCATATACCAAGGATTGGAATTTTATGGACGTTTGCCGCTTCAATCAAGGACTGAGTCAGGTTGCAATTATTTATCTGTCTTATTCCCTCTGCAAAATGGCCAACACCAGGTATGATCAATTTTTTCGCATTTAAAATTTCATCTGGGCCTGAAACATATTTTGCTTCCCCACCTACTTTAGCAACCATCCTTGCTATTGAGGCATGATTTCCAAATCCAACTTTCAAAATTGACACGCTCATTAAAAGGTCACTTACTTGTTCAATAGTTTATCCAACAGAACAGGAATTATGGTCTGATTATTTGCTGAGAGAATAAGAGACTTTTTTTGCTCAACCGTACACGACCAGTTTACGATGAATTCCTTATCAAAGTTTTTTTTAAGTACATAGTCTTCTAAAACCAGATCAGAAAACCAATTCTCGGCTTCATTTCCTTTTTGCAACGTGGGGCACATTAATACGCTTGTTACTCCAAATTGTGTGGCATCATAAGCGCTAAAACTAGACATCGACAAGCAGCCAGACATGTGGGGTAGAATATTTGGCAAAGAGAACATAGACCAGGGTTCCCAGCTTACGTTTTTAAACTTATAAGATAACGATTTTAGTAAATTTAAATGATGTTTATATTTTAAATTTTTTAGATGTATCGGGTGTGCTCTCATACACCATTCGATGGTTTCAGAGGTATCTTCAAACACTGTTTCTAGAGCTTTTGGATAAAGACCATTCTCAAGTAGACCTTTATATTGCGATAGTTCTCCATCGTAGCCCCATTGGAGACAGACTAGTATATGTTTCTTTTTTTCATCAACGGTAATTTTCTTTTCCCACTCATTAGGGAAGGGAAATCCTTCATTTTTGTTAATGAATTTTGCAATATAGGGGTGTGGTAACTGAAATACTTTTACATCCTGTTTGGATAATCTAGAGAATGTCTTTGTAGAGAGCTGGTCAAATGTAAGAATGAACTGGGGAAGACACTTCTTTGGCTTCGACTCCCAATTCCATTCAACTGTTGCGTAACCCATTGCGTGGAGAAGTTCAGCGTGTGCCACACCTAATTCTCTGCACGCTATTGCTAGCGCTTCGGGACATCCAATAGTAATTACTAAATTTGCTCCGGAGTTTGAAACTATTGTTTTATATATCCCAGTGAGATATTTTTTAATTTTTCTGCCACCAAAAAAATTATAAATTTTTTGTTTCAGGCCAGCTTTAAAAAACTTTCTGTTGATTGTTATAGCATCACCGCAGGTTACTTTTCCTGATAATTTTGACCAAGGGTGAGCTATAGTTGCACAACTATAGCCTAAAAACTCACATTCTTTTCTGAAACTGTCCGCTATTGTGGCGAAATGTTTTCCATCTAATTTTTCACCCCGGTCATCATCGTGACAAAAAAATAAAATCTCAACATTTTTTAATGGTGGTCCGTCTTTTATCATTAGACCACGGGTTATTCTATAAATTAAATCTAAATAGTTTATCCTGTGCGCATTTTTCATACTTGTTCCAGTAATAAGTCAGGCTAATTTTTGGGCTAATTCAAAATCCAGTTTGGTGTCAATATCAATTATTTCTTTTTTGTTAAAGGTGATTAAAGGCGAAAGAGGATCAGAAAAAAAAGAGCGTGTTTTTTTTAATTTTTTTGGACAAACAATATAAATCGAACCAGTTGGACAATACTGTTTATTTGAAGCGCTCTTTACAGTGCTACTATGTTCGTGAATTGGACGGAGGAGGTTGTTTTCCTTAACAAAAGTCTTAGTGTGATATGCTTTTGTGGGAGCGACCGAAACTATCGAGTTTCCAGTGGTT
>MDTD01182866.1_pt1 | contig 24615 bp, 14 predicted proteins | sample 811221 | NCBI WGS metagenome assembly MDTD01 (sample SAMN05326646, study PRJNA326480) | marine metagenome | isolation source: seawater | place: Pacific Ocean: South West | collected 2011 | reverse complement strand
TCTTCTTCTTCTTCATCTTCTTCTTCTTCATCTTCTTCTTCTTCATCTTCTTCTTCTTCATCTTCTTCATCTTCTTCAGATTCTTCAGAATATTCATTTTCTTCAGATTCTTCTTCAGATTCTTCTTCAGATTCTTCATGAATATAACTATCATCATCGGTAGTATCTTCATAAATATAATCTAAAATTGTCATATTTTTCTTAGGCTTAAGATCTATTTCTATGATTGATTCATCTTTATCATCTTGTTCAGATTCAACTACTTTTATTTTATTCTTTATTTTCTTTGATTTCCTTTCTTCACATTTCTTTGTTTTTCTTTCTTCACATTTCTTTGTTTTTCTTTCTTCACATCTTCTTTTCTTAAGTTCTTCATTTGCCTTTTCAGTTGCTTTCATTATAAGATAAGACATCATCATATTATTAATTTTTTCATCTTTCTTTGATCTTTTCTTTTTCTTTTTCCCCATCTTTCCTTTGCTCAAGTTAAATATTTGATTATTGAAATCTATAGAATCATATTCTTCATCTTCAGAATAATCTATTAATCCCTTTATATTTCCACGATCATCTATATCATCAGATGATGGGGGATTTCCACCGCTTTTCTTATTTTTCGAACGTGTGCTCATTGGATGAATATTTTTTGTCATTGCCTTTATTATAACTTACAAATCAAATTTTGATTAATGAACCTTAATATGCGTTCAAAAATTATTATATTATATCAAATAAATAATATTTGATATAATATAATATAATGAAACCAAATATTATTACTATGAAGAGAAAAAGAAAAGTAGAAAAAAAAAATAATTTAAGGAAAAAATATACACAGAAAATTACCCGAAAGCAGAAAGGTGGTTCTAGTAGAAAGAATGTCTTTCAAAGGCTACAAGGAACTCCAACAGTTGCATCCAGTAGGAAGAAAAGGAATAAAAAAGAAAAAAGGGCCATATTTTCAGATCCACAAGATCCATATAAACATCTTGGTGACGGGCGAAGACAAAAATATAGAGAACAATTAAGCGATCATGAAGAATATAAACGTGATAAAAGTCCTGACCCTAAATATACAGAAAGCAATGAATTTTTGCTCGGCCCTACGCGCGGCAAACGAGTCCGAGACCTGGCTCGGACTCAGGCTCAGGCTCAGGTTCGGGCTCTGGATCCAGAGCGCTTTCTGACATCCCGACGCGGACATAGAAAGAGATTAGAACAAGCGAATAGAGAAAAGGTCCACACAACACGTGATAGGAGTTTTGCTTCAAAGCCAGGGAGATTTGCTTCAAAACCAGGGAAAAAAAGAAGCAGACACGGTTATATGGAACCAACGGAATCAAGCAGGTGGCGCTCGCCCTCGACACGTGGGAGGGGGGGCAAATATGGGGACGCGACGAAATCCAGCAAGAAGCGCTCGCTCTCAACAGGTGGGAGGGGGGGCAAATATGGGGACGCGACGAAATCAAGCAGGAGGCGCTCGCCCTCGACACGTGGGAGGGGGGGCAGAATATCGTCGGGTACTCGAAAGGATTATGATTTAGAAATTGATCCTCAACCGGAAGAAGTTCGTGAGATGGGGTCTCGCAAGCCAGTAACGCAGTATTACGATAATCTGGACGAAGAAACCCCCTCACGAATGTTAGATGCGTCCGTCATTCATTCATATGGCGCGGGCGGGGATCAAGGAACACATGGAACTCTTCACAAAGGCTTAGGCCCCCATCGACTGACTCGGAATAAATCTACCCTTGCCGGTCGAAGGAGGGGAAGGTCAAACATATTTGATAAACTTGCTGGCGATGAGGGCCGTATCAAAAATCGCAGAAAAAGTAGCATACTAGCCGATGAGGAAGAGGCGAAGAAACGGACACCTCCACCAAAAAAAGCTTATGATCTGAGTGAAGGGGCGAAGGCGAAGCAAAAAACGTATAAGTCGGCAACCGAATCCTACCTTGCCAAAAAACCGCGCAATAGAGGCTCAAAATCCGATAGTGATCCAAAATCCGATAGTGATTCAGGACAACATAAAATGGGCAAAGCTTCAAGATCAAAATCACGTAGTGGAATGGGACCTGGAAAAGGGAGGGGATATATGGGGGATACAGTAAGTTTCACATTGAGAATGGGTAATAAGCCTCACGAAATCTACTCAACTCGACTCTATAAACAGCGCTTGAATGCCGGTTTGTAAAGATAACTTAACTGGAAGAGGCGTATGGTAGAGAGATAAGAAACTTCCTATTCAAAAATTAAGGAAAGGTACCAAATAGATAATTATTAAAATAAAGGTAGTTTTCGATTGGTTTGTATTCTTAATAATACATTTTCAATAAATATTTCATAATCATTTTCATCTTTAATAGGTCCAAATAATGTAACTTTAGTAGATTTTAAAACATCAATAATCTGTTTTTTAGTAAAATGGTTCTTAATTAATCTAATTTTTTCAGATTTAGACCCTATATGACTTTCTGGTGTTAATAATATTATTTTTAATAGTTCATTACAATCTTGGAGTTTGTTTTTAGGTGTTTTATTTTTTTTACATAATCTTATTTTTTTAAAGGTATTTAATTTTTTCTTTTTAGAAACTTTTAAAGTTTTCATATATATTAATTAGTAGATATTTTATATTTATATTCTAAATTAAGATTAGTATCATAGAATTGAATACTTACTTCTTTATTATTTTCTTTAAAAACACCCACGCCAAGTGTATATGAATAATATTCTAATTTTTCACTTTTATTTAAAAATTTCATATTATAAACTTTATCTAAATTAGATTCCCCTCCAGTACCACAAATAAATAAATGAATATCTTTCTTTTTATATCTTTTTATAATATGTGTTTTACAATGATCATGACCACACATATATATATTTAGATCTTTACATTTATCAAATATCTTTTTAAAAAAATTATCTAATAATGGTAATGCTCTACCATGACCACCAATACTAACCCATGTATGATGTCCTGTTAATATTTTAATAGATTTTTTGGTTTTATTAAATGTATTTATGATAAAATTAATTTGTTTATTAATTTCATTTTTGGTATAAAAATCAAGGTTAGTATCACATACGACAAATTGTATATTTCCTTTACAAAACTCATAATATTTATGTGGCATATGCCATTTTTTAGATTTTAAAGTATATTTTATTTGAAAATAAGATTTATTATTTTTAATCGTATTTTTATCTGTTATATAATCATAATCATGATTACCTAAACACATGTAAAACTTTTTATGAATATTTTCGTATGGTTTTTCAAACTTTAGATAAAATTGTGGATCTTCAAGTGATTCAACTCCATAATTATAGATATTATCGCCCAATCCAACTATATATTTAATTTTATCTTTTGTTATAATCTTTTCCATAGATTTTGATACTTCATACTGTGTGTTTTCTCCTGAACCATTATCCCCTAAAAATATAAAATGATTCATATATATAATATGTTTAATTTAAAGAAACTTAAATTATTTATTGAAATAAATTATGTTTATATATTTCATATATTAGTTGTATCTTCATTATTATTGTATCAAACTTATCCTCTAATATTTTATAAACAAGATACACTGAATGAAATAAATGAAGAGTTTATATATTATCGTTTAAATACATATATATTATTTATTGCTGTATTTGTAATGATTAGTTATCATTTATATAAATTAATGTTGTAATAATATATATATATGAGTGAATATGATATATGTATTATAGGTGGAGGTATATCAGGTTTATATACAGCATATAAGTTAATTAATAAAGGATATAATATTATATTACTTGAAGGTAGTTCTCGTTTTGGAGGAAGGATTCATACATATAAAACAAAAGAATATTTATATGAAATGGGTGCTGGGAGAATATGTGAAACAAATAAATATTTAATGAAACTTATAAATGAATTAAATTTAAATGATAAATTACATGAATTATCTCATGAAAATAAAATAGTATTAAAAAATAAAAATATTAAAGATCCTCAAGTATATAAATATCTTAAAAAAATAATTGATGGATCAAAGATGTATACAAAAAAATATTTAATTTCAATAAACTTTTTACAATTATGTATAAATATTTTAGGATTTGAAAAGGCATGTGATTTAAGAAGTATGCTTGCTTATGATTCTGAGTTTAATAATTTAAATGCTTATGCGTGCTTAAAAATGTATAAAAATGATTTATTAATAAAAAATAAATATTATATTCTAACATGTGGATTAGAAGTAATTATAGAAAAAATAATAGAAAAAATAAGTCCATTTGTAAAATTAAATCAAAATGCCTTTGTTAAAGAAATATCAGAAAGATCGCTTAAATATACAAGAAATGAACAAAATCATTCTATACATTTTAAGAAATGTATTTCTTGTATACCTGTAAATGATTTATGTAAAATACAATCTTTTAAAGATATGTATTTAAAAGATAAAATAAAAGCAGTTCCATTATTGCGAATATATGCTAAATATCCACTTCAAAATGGTAAGGTATGGTTTCATGATTTGCCTCGTGTAATAACTGATAATTATATTCGTTTTATAATACCCATAGATCCTAAAAATGGAATTATAATGATATCTTATACAGATAGTATGTATGCTGAAATGTGGAATAATATGTCTAAAAATGGTAATAAGTGTTTATATTCTGAATTACATGATCAAATTAAAAATATATTAAATATAAATCCACCAAAACCAATATTTATAAGAAGTTATTATTGGAATGAAGGTTTTCACAATTGGAATCCATCATATGATATGAATAAAGAATATAATTTATTATGTAAACCATTTGAAAATAAAGAGATATATTTATGTAATGAATCTTTTTCAAAAAAACAAGGATGGATTGAAGGATGTTTAGAAATGTCTCATGATATTTTGAGGTTAATGAATAATGAACAAAAAGGAGGTAAAAAAGATAAAATACCAATATTTAAATCATTAGATGAGATAATTAAAAAGAAAAATTGGATTATTTTTAAAAGGGGTAAAAAATTAAAAATATATGATGTATCTAAATGGCTATCAAGACATCCCGGTGGAACATCTGCATTAAAGGAGGGTATCAAAGCTAATAATTTTTACTATAAGATGGGTAAAGATCCTAAATATCCTAAATCTCCAATTCAAGTATTTAATGAAATAACATCACATAAAAGATCAGATGTTTTAAATACATATTTACCAATTAAATATAATATTGAAAATGAAAAATCCGGTGTTTCATTAGTTGGTTTATTTAAAATTAAATAAATGGTAATATATATGAGCGATTTTCAAAATCAATATTTAGATATTCAAACATTTATAAAAAATATAATCTTAGGTGATTTTTTAATCAGTCAAACGATTGAAATCAATAATATAACCAGGAATACCAAATTACAAATCTCTTTTATAAAGCATTGTTTAATTTTATGTCAAAAATATAATATTCATTTAATGAAATTATTATCTATTATAAGATACAAAATAAAAGAAAAATTAAGTGAGTTATTTTTATCCAATGTGTATGTATCACAAACAGTGAATATGATTATTAAAGAATGGGGATATAATGATATAACCAGTCATGATATATTAGATGATGGTTTTAAGGAACAAGAAGATATATCAGATACTGATGATATATTTGATTATGATATATTAGTTAAAGAAAATGATGATGTAAATAATATTAAAGATGAAATTATTGATTTAGAATCAGATATTCAAGAAAGGCAACTTAATAGTGAGTTAATTGGTGGTTCAATCGAAATACCGAAAAGAATGAAACTATTGCATGGTCGATGTATTGATTGTAATAATAGATTAACTGAGTATCATTCAGATATTAAAATTAAAGATAAATTAATCAATCCAAAATATTATGAAGTATTATTAGATTTATCTGCTAAAAATAAATCGTATTATTTGGAAAATAATCATAATAAAGATGAAGAAAATATAATTTTATCTTCTTTTGTAACAACTCAAAATGATAGTGAAATACCTGAAAATATTCATAATATTTTTATGAATTATTTGTTGATTATTAATTATATTCATAAAGAGCTTAAGTTTATTATGAACTCATTTATTCAGTTAATAGAAAGTATTAATGAAAAACATAAAAAAATAAGTACTAATATTTATAAGTTAAATGTAGATGATGTACCAAATGAAGAAAATATGTTATCTAAATTATTAAGTGATTTATTTGGATATTCTGATAAAACTAATGATGATTCTGATATTTTAGAACAATTGAATGATGATAATAATTCTGATATTTTAGAACAATTAAGTGACGATAATAATTCTGATATTTTAGAACAATTAAGTAATGATAATAATTCTGATATTTTAGAAGATAATTTAGATACCGTAAAAGATGATAAAATTACAGAATTAATAAAAACAATTAATGAAAATCATCATGAATTATATTTAGATGATTCAGAAAATGAAGAAAACTCTGAAGAAAGATCTGATAATATGGGTTTTTTTTAAAGTCCATAATTAATTGTAATTTCATCTTTATTACTTCCTCCAGATATTTCTGATTTATGTTTTCCTTGAATAAAAATTGGAGGATAATAAAAACTTTGAAAATATTTTTCATTAGCTAAAAAGATATCATAATTCTTTATCTTTTCCGGTTTAATTGTCATATCTAATAATTGAATAGATTCATCAATTGTTTTAATAAAAAGGGCATGTGTAGTTATAACTTGAAATCTTTCATAATCGATATGATTCATACCCTTTTTAGGTTTTAAATGTAATTTAATTTTTCCAGCTTTAGTAATTTGAGGAGGTACAATCCACCCACCCATATAACAAGAAGTTTTTGGTGGGGTAGGTAAATTGTGATGTATTTCAGCATCTTCTTCTAAAATTAAATTATTATTTGTCTGATTTGAATAGATAGCTAAAAGTGCCTTTCTATGTGCTGCTATACATCCTAATTTAGCAATAATGCCTTTTGTGGATGTATTATGTCTTGTATTTAATTTTTTTAATAATTTTTTATTACATTGAGTAAGTGTTAAATATTCAGCAGGTATCCATTGAATATGACATATTTTAGATTTATATGAATCCATTAATAATTTTGATTTTTGTTTAAATATTTCTTCATTTTTACATATTATATAAATATTATATTTCACCATATATTAATATTAATATAAAATTATTAAGGTAAGATTGCCTCTTTCGCTCGCGCCATTGTCGTACTTGATGGTATTTGCGACCCCCCCTCTTCAGTATTTGTAACTATATCTACGCTTTCGCTTTTACCTGCATGCTTTCGCCTTTGCTTTTTCTTTTTTTTACCTTTACCCCTGCCGGAACTTGCATTTGCGCTTTTTGCTCGTGCTCTCCCTCCTCTTTGTAAATATAATTTATATAATGTGTTTCTTTTACGAGTTTTTTTAGATCTGTTTAATTTACTATATTTATTCCTTTTTATGAGAGTTCTTCGCTTCATTGATCTTTTCTTTTTTATAGTTTTACCCATATATATATATATAATATTATTTAATAAAATTAGCTATTTTTTTCATATTTTTATTTCCTATAAATACTTTCCCTTTATTTTTTGATATTTTTAATACAGTAGGAAATTTATGAATATTATATTTTTCTATTATATTTTTATTAAAATGTAATTCATGATCTGTTTTTATAAATGTACATTTATAATTATATTTCTTCTTTAACTTAATCCAAATTGGATCAAATACTTTACAATATTTACATTTTTTCATAAAAAAATAAATTAAAACGCATTTTTCTTTTTTCTGAGTTTTCTTTTTTTTAGTATTTCTTTTACCCGCATTTATTCTAACCATTTTCTTTAATTTAGACATTGTATCTTTAGTTGTTAGATGTTTTACTTTATGATTTAATAAAAACTCTTTCTCAATTTCATTTGATTTTTGAATGTTTTCTTTATTACTCTTATCTTGATCTTGTATTTCTTTAACATTAATAAATTTATAATAATCTTCTTTTTTTGTAGAATATCCCATTATTTTTCGAATATTTCTCACTAATTCAATATAATAATTTATATTAATATTATGATTTACAAGAAAATCTATATTATATTTTGAATATAAAGATAAATTAATTATATTTATATGTAATTTAATAAAATATGAACGATTATCACCAACATTATAAGAAATATTAACATATTTTTCTTTATCTAAAAATATACTTGTCGGAAAAAATATTAATTCTTGTTTTGATTCATTATTTGGTAATTGAAAAAATGGTGATATATGTGTCACTTCTTTTTTTTCCATATTTAATTTGAAAAAAAATCCAGTATATAATTTGTAAAACATTTGAAAATATTCTTTATCATCTGTAGAATATTTGGATGATTTTAATAATGGTATTAAATATTTATTAATATCTATGCTATTTTTATAATCTAATACACCATGACCTAATCCTAAAAATTCATTATCATTTAAAGATATTAGATTTGTAGAGTTTCTGATATGAAAATTAATTTCTGGATAAGTTTTAGTAAATATACTAATTAATTTATCGTTAATATTAAACTTCATTTTACATTTAAAGTTTTCTTCTAATTCAAATATTTTTAATGGATTTATATCATATAATATATGTAATTTTTCTTTGTATATAAATGTTCCCCAATTTTTCTCAAATTTTGTGGAAAGTTGTTTACATAATTCAATTCTATCATAATCTTCCATCTTATCAATGTCTATTTTACTTACATACATATGACGATGCTTTTCACGATTCAAATCATTTATTAATAAATATATTTCATTATTAAAATAAAATAACCTTGGATCTTCTGGACCATCTAATATTTTATCTCCATGTGAAATAACTTTTTGTTTAAAATCTTTAAAAGATAATTTCGAATCAAATATATCTGGATCTATATCCAGTATTTTTTGCGAAATAATTTCAAAATCTTTAGTAAATAATGTTAATATTATAAAATTAATTCCATCCCAACTTCTAACGTTTCCATACCATCCTCTACTTGCAATTAATATATTATCTGAATCTTTGATTGGTAAAATACTACTATTAAATACTGTAATATTCTTGTCTTTTAATTTAGAGTTATTTTCTGTTATTTTTTCACTTAAATTTATTGAAATTAAATGTAATGTTTCTTCTTTAAAATCATTCATTATATTATAAGGTAATATTTAAAAGCTTATTTTTTCATAGTATTTTTCGCATAACGCCTTTTTCTTGATATAGTTTTTTTACGATTCCCCCCACCCTGTTCTGGTTGTGGATTTTGAACAATTATATCTTCACTTGATAAATGAATATTATTATGAATATTATCAAAAAAATCTTTCAAAATATCGTACAGTTCGCTTCTTTCTTGTATTTTTTCACATATTTTTAATGCTTCACATTGATAATAAATATCCACTTTTACTATTTTTCGAAATATCTCAGTTACTTCGTCTCTTTGATATAATACTTCATCAGATTCAGTAACTCCTTCCGGTCCAGCATCTTCATCAGGTTCAGCTTCTTCATCAGATTCAGTAGTAGCTCTTTCCGGTGGTTCAATAGCTCTTTCCGGTGGTTCAATAGCTCTTTCCGGTTCAACAACTTCTCTTGGTTCAGCAGCTTCTCTTGGTTCAGCAGCTTCTCTTGGTTCAGCATCTTCTCTTGGTTCAGCATCTCGAATGAGTACACCTCCCGGATTTTCAGCGAGTCCCCCGCGTTCATCAGAATCTTCTGGTTTATTATAAGAATAAACAGTTTGATATGTTTCAAGATTCCCACCATATGTTTGATTAATATGAACTTCAGGTTGACCTGAGTTTATTTGAGTATATGATTTAGTTTTTGAATAATTAAGATGTTTATCTTCACTTTCATATTTAAATATGAAAGATGGAAATATTTGATTTTTAACGAAATATTCAAATATAGATATGTTTAATGTTTTAATTGCTTTTTTTATTTCTTTCATTTTAGTTGAAGGAATGTTCATGATTCCACTATTTAATATTTCTTCAAGATTTTGCTTATGTAAAAATGGATATTCGACTGCTGTATTTTCATATTTTGTATAATTTCTTCTTAATCCATATGGTTCTATTCTTAACTGATATTTTTTAGATTCTTCTAATAATGTAATACATTCATATCTATGATTTCTAATATATAATGGCAAAATATATACATCATCATTTGTAATTCCACTATTAAAGCAATAAAAACATATTGAATCTTTTATTGCTTCGATTACATCTTTCTGTGGATTTCTTAATAAATCATTTAATAATTCTATATTAATTATATTATCTTTAATATTTTCTAATATACGATTCATATTCCTAATTTCTTGTTCACTGTAAGATGCATCGTCTTTATCTTTAGAACATTTAATATTTATATCTTTAAAATTACTTCTGTCAGAACCATTTGTAATTAATTCTTCATCACCATTAGATGTTTTTCTATAGACTTCTAATTTTAAAGTTTGAGTCTTTATTTTAATTGTCATAATAATTAATTTAAATATATGTTTGAGATAATTTAAGAAATTAATTTTATATTCATCTTCATCATAAATAATACATAAATCATGTATTTTTTTACCATGAACATTCGTTATTCTCAAACATTTTGTTTGATTTACACGATATTCATATATATCTGTCTTATTATGTTCATCTTTAAAATCAAAGTAATATTCATTTTTACCAATATTCAATCTTATTTCCAAAAATGGTAAAATATCTTCAATATTACTTATAGTTAATATTTCATCATTAACTATATTCTGTCCACCGGGAGTAGTATATATTATATATATTGATATAGCATTTTCTAATAGTTTTTTATCTTTATAAACTTTAAAATTAAAAATATTACTTGCAAAGAAATTTAAATAAATGCTTAGTTCTTCTTTATAATTTTTATATTTAATTTTTCTTTCATATTGATTAAATAGATTTTTAGAATAATTATTGGATATAATTTTATGTTTCATATCTTCTGGTAAAAGATTATTAGTAATATTATAATTAATATAATGACATCCAGTTATATCTAATTTCATAACTCTTTGACTTTTAATATAATCTGAGAGTTCAACTAAGGTATTATTTTTATCTATAAAACAATCAGTATGCAAATCTCCAGAATATTCAGAATAATCTATTCCACTTGTAAAATAATTTTTACAAAAATATATATATTCTTGTTGTTTATCAGGTATATCTGAATACCAGCCTATCATTTCTATATTTATTTTAGGAGAATAAGTAACCATTAAGGGATCTGTTAATATATCTAATATCATAGTATTCTTATTTTTTCTATTAAAAAATACAGTATCATTATCTTCATTATTAGTTAGTTTTGAAATAATTGAATCATTATCTTTTATATTTTGAGGATAAATCTTTAATAATACTGATTCATTTGTTTCGGCTGTTGAGCCGCATTGTATTTCTCCATTTCCTTGCGTTGAAATATCACATATAGGGTAATCATCTACTCGGTTTGAAGGAGATATTGAATACGTTTCAGGACTTATTTTTCTAATAATACTTTTAACATAACTTTCTGATATATTCATTCTTCTAAATCTTCTTCTTTTTTTTTCTGTATCATAATAATTATAAGAAGTATCTACTTCTCTTTCATATATTCTACTAAATATACTATTTTCTTTTACATCTACTATCTGTTTATTATTAGAAATAGATTTACTATTAAATACTGTGTTTGTTATTATATCATAATACATACCGGCTTCCTCATATAAAAACCAACCAGGACAATTCTCAACAGGTTTCATTTCCTGCATCCCTCGAAATTGTAAATTATCTTTAGATCCATGTCTTTTCCCATCTAATAAATTAAAAATAATATTAATATTATCATTTGATTTTGTTTTTATTAATTTAACAGTTTTATATTGTCTAAATATTTTATCTAAAAATTGATCTGAGTTTTCACAGGGGATCTCTTCTTTATCTATAAAATCAATTTCATCATCTAAGATAGATTTTTGACACATTGCCCATATATTATTTACTTCATCTTCTCTAATTTCTGAAATATCAATATTTCTTTGATATCCTCTTACTTTCCCCATTTTAAGTTCTTCATCACTTCTCTTATATATTGTATCATATGTATGTAGATAAGGGGGATAATCATTATTTATTCCTTGTAATTTAGTGGTCGATTCTATTTCTGCTAATAAAATGAACTTTTTAGGCATTACTTCTGAAAAACTAAACTTTTCATCAAACTCATTTCCAGTTATTTTAGACTTCAAAGAACGTGTCATATTTATAATCTCTCTTTTTTTAGTTGATAAATCTCCAAAATTATCAGCAATATTTTCTATAGTTTTTTGATCTGTTTCTGAAAAATCACTCATTATAAAGTCATTTCTTCCTGGTGGTCTTGCTCCTGAAAAACATTTACCTTCATGATCTGTAACTTTTCTACCTAAATTATATAATTGAAGAGTTTGAGATTTTCTTCTATCTATTGGTATTGGTAGTAAAAATTTATCTGAACATATTCGAGTATTATCTGTTTTAAATAGAATATCTTTAGAATCGTTCTGAATACATATAAATGGTGATAAAATTGACCATGAATATATTGTAATATTTTCCTGTTTACTGTTCACATCTTTCAAAAAATAATCATATACATTTAATCTATATTTTTCTCCATCATCTTTATCATTATCTTTTTTAAATTGATAAGTATTTTTTTTCAATTTTAAACCAGTTGAAAGGAATATCGCCAAGTTTTTATTTTCTTGCTTTTGATGCCGATTTTCTTCATCTATTTTTGATACATTTAAAAAGAAACAATCATAAAACCAATATATATATTTTTTAGTTATATATTTTTTATCATATTTATCTAAATCTATTTTATATATAGGTATAAATCCTAAAAAATACATAATCCTTTTAGATAATATACTTTTTGTAGACATATTATCATTATATTGACTTAATTTATCATCTGTACTATTTGATGATGTATCATTTCTTGATCTGGTATTCATCATTATAGAAAATATATCATTTAATGGTAATTTTTTTACTGGATTATATTCATCAATAAATTCTAAAATTATATCAACTTTACGTTTTGAATATCCCATTAAACTACTACGTTTTTGTGAAATATATAATTCATAAATAGTGTCTATATTATTATTATTATCAGATATATTTTGATGTTTTGTATCATATATATCATATAAATTGTATTTAATTGATTCAAAATTATTATCTTTTAATATTTTTCTATTTTTAAAACTAATAGGTATTTCAGAACTTTTTAAATATGGATAAAATAAACAACTATTCAAAAATTGTTTCATTTTATTATCTGTATCATCTCTAACATAATATTCTTCGCCTGGTATTCTCATTCGATAATGATGAATATTTTTGTTAAATATCTCATTTTTTTCATAATTAAATGTATAAATATCAGATGCATTTATATCTCTATGATATAAACATTCATTCGGTGAATTACATTTGATAATTGATCCAATGCCAACAATCATAATTTTTTCAATTATTTCACTTAATTTAGTTATACTACATTCATGCCAATGTTTATATTTTGATTTATTATCTGTAAATAGATTTATTAATTGATATTTATCCGATACTTTTACCATATCATTTCTATTTTCATATTTAGTTAAACAACATATTCTTCCATAATAATCTAACATATAATCTGGATCTTCACCAGCTGTAACTGCCGATTCTCTTTTTTCTAATAAAATATAAGATTCTAATAATTTTGATTGATCTTTCATATTTTCATATTTTTCATAAAACTTATTAAATTGGTTATTATCCATTAAACACCAATAAAAACAATCAGTTAAATAAGTTATTTTTTGAGTAAATATATTCATAGGAAATATCCACCACACTTTGTATTGTTCAAAATAATATTCATCATTATATGTAAACTCTGATTTTGGAATATGCATGAAAACAAACACCCTCAAAACAGTTGTTAATGATCCCTTTTCTTCTTTTTCAGGCCATTTCCTGTATATATCATTTCCAGGTTTATTATAAATATTTAGAAATATATCTTCTTTAGATGATTGTATATCTGTTCTTTCTAATAATAATTCTGGTGTAGGTGCTGATGATAAAAGAGGGGTAGGTTTAAACATTGTATCTTTCGAAACATCTGGATCTTTTGTTTCTCCACCAATCACTCCACCGAATTGCTGAATGAAATATGGTAGAGAACCAGTTGGTTCTAATTCTGTATATATACTTTTGAATCCTTGTTCACCACTATCATTTAAAAGTTTTACTAATATTTCGAGTAAAACTGTTTTATTTGATGCATTATAATCAAAACCTTCTGCTAATCTCTCTAAATGTTTATTATCTGGAAATAATTTTTTTAATTCTAAAAGAATACCTTTTATTAAATTAAAATCTTCTACTGTTAAATCAGAATCAATTCTACGTACTGATGCAGTATCAGAATTAGATTTGACATAACCAGTTACTGCTTGTCCCCGGTCATTGTCATTCATATTTTGGGAACAACTGCTATTAGCTCTTTCACCACCAGCATAAAATGTGATTTGATACCACGCACCTTTACCTCCACTCGATACACTAAATCCATCCATTTTATATTCATGACCACTAATTACTTTACAATTGCGTGTTGTGTCTTTCATATTTACATCACATGATGTACCCTTGCTGATTTTTGTGGTTTTTGGGGTTTTACAAATTTTAAGATCTGTATTAAAAGATACCATATTCCATATTTTAAATGAATTAGATTCTGTTTTTTGTATATATCTTCTAATCACGCTTTGTACATCTTCAGAAGATATTTTGGAAGCTAATTCTAAATTGACATCTCTTCTATCAAGCTCGGCCCTCGCACTAACCACGTCTTCATGTACAGCTCTTGCGGTTTCATCAACTTCTCCCTGTTTAATTGCTTGTTCTTTTTCAAGTTGTTGTACTGTTGCTTTAGCTTTTTCTAATTTTTTTTTAGCTTCATGGAATGCGTAAATATTTTCTATTTCTGCATCTGTTAATGGTTTATCACCTGCCCTCCTCATGTCGCCTGTTTGTAAATTAAGGCCTGAGTTTTGTAAGCACGTGAAAAATGTCACTATATCTGTTGTAACCGTTTCTAATGATTTTAGTTTATCCTTAAAAGCGGCTTGCATTTGTGTAGTTATTTTGGCGGAGGTGGATGTTTTGTCTTTTAATGAAGTATAATATTCAATTGCCAAAAATAATATTTGTAAATCATTGAAAGATGTTTTAGGAAGAGCTAATTGTTTTATTGAAAAATTCGTATCATGTATAGCTATTTCTACAGTATATGCATCATCTGAATATTCTAATAGTTTAGTAAGAAAACATTTTGTCTCAAAGCCCAAATCATTTGACAGTCCTCCGGTTACCTCACGTGGACAATCAATCGATCTAATACTATTGTATATTCTCTCATCAGTCACTCTGTTGTCTAATGATTCTTGACTTTGTTGTACAGTTTTTACTGATTGATCTTTTTCTTGTTCAAGATCTTTTAAACTATCTACAGCTTCTGAATGTCTTCTTGCTTCTTCAGAAGAACTGGCAAGTGCTTCTTTTTCTTCATCAAGTTTAGATCGTTGATTTTGGATAGATTCATAGGTATTTTGTGTAGATTTTTGTGCTACAACTTTCTCTCTGGTTAATACATGTGGTTCTGATAATAATATTCTACTTGATCCCAGAACATCATCATCAGTTAGTACCACACTTTCACTCCTGAACTTAACTTCTTGTGTCAATTCGTCGGGTCCTTTATCTGTGGGAGTTATATCTACTGAATAATCTAAAGAGTGATTTATAATCCATTCACTTAAATAATTAAAATTATATCTTTGTTCTGCTATCATTTGATCTTCTACACCAATTCCAAGATCAACCATACATTTTTGAATCATTATTAATTTTTTAATAGTTTTTTTATCTTTACAAATGTAAAATCTAAGATATATATGTTTTTCAATATTTTTTATCAAGTGTATCATATCGTCATCAAGATTATCTCCCTTTTCTCTAATATTTTCGTAAATACCAAATCGAATTGAAACAGCCCTTAATACTTCATGAACATGTTTAAAATATTCAATAGAACCTCGTTTAAGTTGAGCCCCTCTTCCATCTTTAGATAATATATTATCTTTGAAAAAATTAATTAATCTTTCAACAAATGTACTATGATCACCTTCTTCGTTCCAAAAAGTATCTTTATTTAAAGAAAGAATACGTATTTCTTTAGAATATGATTCCTCAACAGTGTTTTCAATTTCAGATTTAAACTCTTGATCATCTTTATATTTATTTATTAATTCATATATTTTATCTGAATATTCATATGTAGTATCTTCAATTTTTGTAGACATTACATCTATAAAATGGTCGAAATTGCAAAACATTTCATCAAAATATGTATCTTTAAAATACTCCATTTGTAAAAATCTTGAGTTTAAATTAAATTTATTCTTATCAGAATATTCATTACCAAACAGAGAAGTTAATATATAATAATTATAACATGGTGATTTATCTAAATTACGATTAATTCTATTTCTAAATCTATCTAATTTTCCAACTGCCCCTTTATCTGTTAAATAATCAATAATTCTTGGATCGATTGGTTTTTTACTTGTAATGCTTTCAACGAGAATATTTCCAATTTTGAAGTTTCTATCAACTGAAATGTCATTACATAAAGATTTAATGCCGTTACAAAAAGAAGTAAACTTACTAACTGCCTCTTTTTGTACTACTGATTGAAATAAACCACTGGCTAAATGTTGTAATCCAGCTGTTATAGCATTTTGAATTAATGATAATAATATACCCCCTAAAATGCCTGTTATAGGATCAATAAATCCTCCCTTTTGATTATGTTTTATGATAGTTTTTTTAGTATTTCTTCTTTTACTTTTTCTATTTTTAATAGTTCTATTTATCTTTCTTTTTTTATTGATTGTTTTTTTCATAATATATTATATTATATTATAAAAAATTAAGATTATAATTACAAGATTAAATTAATTAAAAATCTTCATCAAATCCTATATGATTATCTTTAATATCTGGATTAGCTTTATTTGAATATTCTCCTACTCTTTTTTCAAAGAAATTAGTTTTACCCTGAATGCCAATACTTTCCATCCATTCAAATGGATTTTGACTATTATAGATAGGAGATACATTTAACATTTTTAATAATCTATCAGATATATATTCAATATATTGTGACATCATATCTTGATTCATTCCTATAAGTTTGCATGGTAAAGACTCTAAAATAAACTCTTTTTCAATTTCAACAGCTTCTTTGATTATATCTTGAATAACAGAATCATCTAATTTATTTTTAATATAATGATACATTAATATTGCAAATTCAGTATGTAAACCTTCATCTCTACTAATTAATTCATTACTATGACATAATCCGGGCATTAATCCTCTTTTTTTGAGCCAAAATATTGCACAAAATGATCCTGAAAAAAATATACCTTCAACAGCAGCAAAAGCAATAACTCTTTTAGAAAAATCACTTTCTCTATCATTAATCCACTTAATAGCCCATTGAGCTTTCTTTTGAACACTTGGAATTGTTTCAACTGCATTCAATAATTTTGTCTTTTTCTCAAGATCTTTTACATATGTATCAATTAATAATGAATATGTTTCAGAATGAATATTTTCAACAGCAATTTGAAATCCATAAAAAAACTTTGCTTCTAATAATTGAACTTCAGCTAAAAATCTTTCACCAAGATTCTGATTAACTATACCATCTGAAGCAGCAAAAAATGCTAATACATTTTCAATGAAATATTTTTCTTCTTCATTTAATTTTTTCCAATCATCATGATCTTTAGATAAATCTAATTCTTCGGCAGTCCAAAAGTTTGCTTCGGCTTTTTTGTACATTTTGAAAATATCTCCATATTGAATAGGTGTAATCACGTAACGCGATTTTTCCTCACTCAAAAGTAATTCTCCAGACATTTATTATAAATAATTACATATTTTTTTTAAATATTTTATATATAATGAATAATGTGTTTATATTTGATTTAGATGATACAATACTGTTTCATCGTAATGATATAAATTATGATTTCATTTTTAAAAATTATGAATTAAACTTTTATTTAAATAATTATAATTATCCTAAATATATATTTACAAACGGAACATATAATCATGCTAAAAAGGTTTTAGAAAAAATGGAATTAGATAAAATATTTGAGGATGAAATATATGCAAGAGATACAATCAATAATATGAAACCATCACCATTGGCCTATGAAATTGTTAATAAACATATTCAACAGAAACATTCAAATTGTAATATAATATTTGCAGATGATAATATAAATAATTTAATGATGGCTAAAAGATTTGGATGGAATACAATATATATAAATCAGATAGATTATAAACAATATTCATTTGTAGATGAAAAATATAATACAATCATTGATTTTTTACAAAATTTTAAAATACCATAATATAAATTATGGATCATATTATATTCCTAATTATTATTATAATTATTTATTATTATCTTAATAATTATTTAGTATTTGAAAATAAAACGAACTTATATTTTTCAATATTTGTATTTCTATATTTATTTATATGGTATATGGTCAATTATGAAACTATCTTTGTATATAAATTAATGAATAATATTAAAGATACTCATAATACACCATTATCGCTTTTAAACGCTTATCAATCAAATACTAATATGTTTAATAGAGAAGATGGAGTAAAAGAAATATTATTAATGAATCAAGGATCTCGATGTTTTCGTTGTTTGAATTTTATATTACAAAAAGATTTACCCGATACTTATATTCATCAAAAAAATAATATATATGATGGAAAAATACAAAATATGTGTTTAGTTTGTCAATCATGTCATAGTTTTATGAATTAGTGTTTTAATATAATATAAATAATATTTATATTTATATATTATGGCTTCAAGATCTCCGATAGAATATTTAATTCAATATGAAGAAATAAACTTAGAAGATATAAATATCGAACAATTACAACAAATGAAACATAATTTACTTGAAGAATTAGAAAGCCAAAAAGATGAGTTTCATGAATATAAAAAAATGAACACATATATTGATGAGTTTAATAATAATTTAATTTCTCATAATAAATATCTTAAAAATAATATCTGGAAACAAATTAATAATGAAGAAGATAATGATAATATGGGATATTGTTATTATAGTACAAATAATTCAAAACAAACTAAGATAGAAAAGAATATTAAAGGACCTAAAGAAGAATCAAATACAAATTCCATAATTAAGGTATTAAAAAAAAATGATTTACAACTTAAATTCTTTAAAAATATATTCAAAGATGATATTAATTTAAGATCAAGAGAAAAACAAAATACAAATAAAATTAATTTACTAACAGATTATCAAATAAATCGTTTATCAGAATTAAATACAGATGTTCAAAATGAAATTACTAAATTAGATCAAAAAATATCGCGAATTGATGATTATTTAAAAGATCCAATTAAAAACTCAGATGATATTACACTTATTTTAGATAAAATATCTAATTTATTCATTTCTGATACAAATATTAATGAACAAAAAGCCATGTCTATTTATAAAGATGCTCAAAACTCTGTAAAAGATAATAAATCTACATATAAAATTGATAAAGATGAAACAAGTAAAATGAACTTATTATTTGATGATGTTCAAAGAATCTATAATAGAATATCTTCTTCAACTTATGTAGTTGAAGATATAGGTATATTTGAAGAATTAATTGATCATATGTCATCATCTCCGGATCTTGAAACTAAAATATACAATTTACAAAATAAAATAAAAGAAAATAATAATAGTTTGATTAAAAAGTTTCTTAGAAAATATAATATAAAAATAGATAAAGCTGCTGGTTCAAATTTGTCAAATATTTATTATTCTATAAATGATTATATCAAAGGCCATAATCCTAAATCAAGGATGCAATCGAAAAATACAAGTAATGATGTAGCAGACCTTATTGATAAGGAGTTAGAGTTGGAAGGAGATAATAAAATAGATAAAGTAGCTGTTAGAAATATGTTATATAATTTCATAGATAAAGGTGAATCATTTGAAAAATTATTAAAGGGTTCTTTAAATAGATACAAAAATGAATTAAATAAAATGGATAATGAAAGAAATAATACAGATATAATTGAAAATAAAAGTATTAAAGTTTCTTTTAAAACAAATCCAAAATTATTGGTAAAATGTCATGAATTATTAAGTGGTAAAATTGATAGCATTTTTCATAATATAGATTATTATTCAGAAAACTCATTATCTTGTATTTCTCCAAATAAAATGAAAGAATATTGTGCCAAAATGAATATATTATATTCACCATTACTTAGTAAAGATGAAATTTTATCAATTTTAGATAATACAAACTATATGCCTAATTTAAGAGATACTATTAAAAATGAAATTCTATCAATAAATGAAAATAATATTTGGGATTATTATAAGTTTTCACTTTTAAATTATTCACCAGATATTATGGTACCTATCAGTTATATACCACGAATAAATAATAATATTGTATTAAATATCTTAGATGATTTAAGAACTGAGTATAAATTATTAGATCAATTATGGAAAAGAAAATATGATGGATTTATAGAATTAAGTTTATATTCTGATGAGTTTTTAAGAGTAAATTATCATTTAGATTATGATTATTATTTATTTAAAATATCATATTTAACATGGAGAAATCTAACAAAAATAGATTCAAGTCAAATAAATTATTCATCTATGATAGATAAATATTTTTATAATATTTTAGATTCAGAAGAAAAAAATTATGTATATTTTCGTAATAAATATTTAAAAAACACAAATGATTTATTTAAAAAACATGTATATGCAGCGTTTTATCAAAATCAGTTTAATATTAATATTGATGAACCATATTTAATATTTAAAAATGATAATTTAGATAATGATCTTGTTAAATTATATGATAATCATCTATTAACTAAAGAACAATTTCAAGTAGATGATATTTATTTCAAACCCAGATTATTATTTAAAAATGAAAATTATTATCTTAATATTAAAGATTTCTGTTCTTTAAATGAAGTTATAGAATTAAATCGATTGTTATTATATAATGATATAAACCCATCTAAATATTTCGATCGGGAAGGTAAAAATGGTCTAAAGGGATTTTTAAATAATATTAAAGATTATGTATCAAAACCCTCATCTACATATTACTTTGATTATATTGGACAAAAACAAGATATTAAAAGTAATATTACTGATATTGCAAAAACATATGATAAATACAATCAATATGAAGAAATTGATTATCAAGAAATTGAAGAAAATGGTTTTAATCTTAGACCAAAGGGTAGTGAAATGTATTTATTACAATCAGATCTTAATTATTTTATGAATCCAGACAAATGTATTACTATTAAAAATATGAAATTATCAAATTATTTTAAAGATGCTTTCGATGGTGCATCTACATTCAATAATCCAAACTGTGGATTTTTAAATCAAACAAAAGAAAATAATAATTCACAATTATATGTTCCAGAGGATGTATTTCAATATTATCGACTAAATCCCAGCAATCTCTATAAATTTTCTAATATTTATTTATATAATCCATTTTTACCCTATGAAGATAATTTTGTAGATACATGGGGGATATATATGCCATTAAAATGGAATCCAAAAGAAAATAAATGGATTTTTAAAGATGTTAAATTAAATGAAATAATTACAATGACAAACTCTCAAATACAATATTATAATGATAATATTATTTCTGAAAATAATTACAAAATGGCTATTATAAATTATCAAAATAGTTCAAGTAATAAACTTAAAAACTATATTTTTGAAAATATTAAAGTAGATTCTTATTATGAAGATGAAGATGAAGATGAAGATGAAGATGAAGATGAAGATGAAGGTGATGACTATCATCACAATAGATATTATAAATTATTTAAACAGTATTTAAATGAAGATACAGAAATTATAAATGATATAGATAATGTATTTAATAATATAGAAAAATCATCAAGATTATTCGATTTTATTTCTAAATATACTGGCACATTAAATATATATGAAAATACAAGCAATACATCTCTTGAAGAACAGTTCATTTTAAATGATATTAAAGATTTTTCAGAAAAGGTTAATGCTGATAATAATTATATAAATAAAGAAAGACTTATAAATTCTGAATCTGACATAAATACGGAATATATTGATAAACTTATTACAAGTAATAATGAAGATATATTTAAATATAATTCAATCTATGATTTATATTCACATCTAAAAAAAAATGGAAATTCTAAAGAAGAATTACAACTATTTTCACAAAGTTTAACACCAAAATTAGAAGAAATATATCAAAGCTCAAAAGAAAATAATACAGAAAAAAAACTTCCAGCAATTATTTACGGCGACGATGAAATAAATAAACTTTTTAATGAAACTCAAGTTCCTGCTCCTGCTCCTGCTCCTGCTCCTGCTCTGGCTCCGGGTCCGGGTGGTGTAGCGCCTCTGCCTGTGGCTCATGCTATGCCGGTTCCGGCTCCGACTCCGGTTCCGGCTCCGACTCCGGCTCCGACTCCGGCTCCGACTCCGGCCCCGGGTTATGATTATTAAGAAGAGCCATACGCTTGGTAGATATCCGAGAATAAAGGATTATCAACACCTACTAAGCACCTCATTATCCTCTGATCAAATCTCCAATATAGGTTTCCTTATCAAATGAGTTTACCGATACTATCGTTAATTAATTAAATATATATAATTTCCGTTAAAATATATATTTTTTATAATTTATAATATATATGAAAAAAGCTACCCTAAATAAGTATCAATCTAAAGATGATACTAAAATATCTAAAAATACTCTAAAAAAAGTATCTAAAAATGTATCAGATATTATAAAAAATAAAGAAACATTAAAAAAAAGAATTATTCATAACAAAATGAAAAAAAATATAAAATCTAAAAATGAAAGAACTCTTAAAAAAAAAGGAAATTATAAACAAAGTGGTGGATTCCGGTTTGAGTTTACTTCAAAGATAGATACATTGAATCAAGGAATTACTATAATGGAAAATAATATTTTATTATATTTAAAGGGAAATAAAAATAATAATTCTGATTATAAATTGCCCATAAAACTCAGTGAGGATCAAATTAATAATATAAATTATATTTTACAAGACGTACAAGATAATTATGATATGATTAATACTATGAAAAATTTTAATATTGATGCTCTTTCAGATTTAATAGATGATATAAACACATTAGATAGACATATTAGCTTTCCACCTATACATAAAACTATTTATCATGCGCGTGATGAACAGGATAAACGGACATACGAATATCCAAATGCTTTTTTGAATAATATGTATCCTAATTTTAAATTAAGTATTAGTAATTCACCCAATTTATACTTTGAAACAAAGGATAAATTATATGATATTATCTCTCATGATAAAGGATATTCCTCCGAGTTTGATTACGCCGGCTCTCAACCGAAATATCAAATATATAATAAAGCAAGATCTCGCGCGCCTCCTGTTGGCCCCCTCCCCAGTGAGACGAAGTATAGTGATAATTTAAATATATTTAATGTAATATATCATCCAGGAACCATTTTTGAATCTGTTAAAAAATTAAATATTCATAATTTCAGTTATAAAATTGATTCTATTAGGGCTGAATCTTTAAATATATTGAAAGAAATATATATAGAGGAGTTTCAATCAATTTATAATAATTATAAAAAAATTGAATTAAAATACTTAGTTGATGATAATATTTCTAAATTATTTGATAAACCAGATGAATTATCGAATTTTATTGAAAAAAAGTATATAATTACAAGTTTAAAATTAGATGAAGTAAAAGTAGAAAAAAAATATTATAAATTATTGCAGAAAAAGAGGAGTGATGAAAAAGATAAATATTCTATAATGCTATATTATATTTATAATTTAGAGGATTATATTGAATTAAGAATATTTAGAAATATTCTTTCAAAATACGGTAATTGTAATAAATGTAGAGGAACTATATTAAAATATAATGAATATTTCAAGAATATATTTTATTTTGATTCAATGATATTTCAATTATTATTATTAATGAAATATTTCAATATTTATAAGTATAATATTTGTAAACCACGTGATGCAGTATTATGTTTTAGTGATTCAAAAATTGATGGAAATATCTTTACAAAAAATAATAATATGCTTCTATTAAATGATTTTGATAAAGATAATTTTAAAATTGTAAATTATATTGATTTCAATTTAAATAAAAAATCATTTACAATTAATCCATATTATTATTATTTATATGGTGGTTGGGCATATGATATTAATTTAAGAGATAAAATCAAAT